>OBEQ010608564.1_pt1 | contig 23957 bp, 23 predicted proteins | sample 1670901 | NCBI WGS metagenome assembly OBEQ01 (sample SAMEA104232315, study PRJEB22302) | groundwater metagenome | biome: forest; feature: aquifer; material: groundwater | place: USA | collected 2011-08-07 | depth 5.4 m | reverse complement strand
CGGTCGAACCACGACGTCGCTCAGGGTCCATGCGCCATCCTGTGAAGATCCACTCGTGGGCGCATTTAGAGGGGGTCAACATCCACAATGATGGGCAATCCCCGGAACTTCCGTCCCGGCTCGAGCACCTCACGCAGCAGTGCCGTGATCGGCTCGACCGCCCGGGCCTTCAGCACCAGCGACATCCGGTAGGCGCGCCGTAAACGGCTCACCCGGGCCGGCGCCGGACCTAAGATGACGATCCGCTTCCGTCGCGCGCCTGAGTGCAGCCGCTCGGCGAGCATCCGGGCCGTCTCTTCAACGCGCTTCTTCGGCGAGCCCAGGATGGTGAGCTCGACCAGGCGTGTGAACGGTGGCAAGCGCAACCGCCGGCGCATGGTGATTTCTTCCTCATAGAACCTTCGATAGTCATGGTGGCGGGCGGCTTGGATGGCGTAGTGGTCCGGACAGTAGGTCTGGATGAGCACGCGCCCCGGCTGGTCGCCACGGCCCGCCCGCCCCGCGACCTGCGTGAGGAGATCGAACGTGCGCTCGCCGGCGCGGAAATCGGGCAGGTTGAGTGCCGTGTCCGCCGACACGACGCCGACCAGCGTCACCTGTGGGAAGTCCAGCCCCTTCGCGATCATCTGCGTGCCCACGAGCAAGCTGACCGTCCCGCCCTTCACCGCCTCATAGAGCTCACGGTGGCTGTCGCGCCGCCGCGTGGTGTCGTGGTCCATCCGCGCGATGGCGGCGATCGGAAAGAGGCGGTGCAGCTCCGACTCCACCCGCTCCGTCCCAGCACCCCGGAAGCGCAGGTAGCCTGTGCGGCACGCCGGACACAGCTCGAGGGGCGGCTCGCGGTAGCTGCAGTAGTGGCAGATCAGCTCTCCCGGCCCGCCAACCACGTCAGTCCTGGCCGCCCGCCCCGGCCTGAGTTGTGGGCGGGCCGGGGGGGCGGGCCCGCCCACCGCCTTCGATGAGGCCCGTTCCTCTTCGGCGCTGGCACGCCGGCCCGCCGCGGACTTCACGGCGTGATAGATCAACGGCACGGCGCACTTCGGACAGCGGCTGACCGCCCCGCACGTCTTGCATTGGACGACCCGCGCGAACCCGCGGCGGTTCAGGAGGAGCATCGCCTGTTCGTGCCGGTCCACCACCTGCTGGAGTGCCAGCTGCAGCCGTCCCGAGAGCGGGCCGAAGCCGCGACGGTGGCGGAACTCCTCGCGCATATCGATCACGTCCACCCTCGGCAGGGCGCGTCCCGCCACCCGTTCGGGGAGGACGACCAACCCGCTCCGATCCTGCAGGGCGGCGTAATAGCTCTCGACGGATGGCGTCGCACTTCCCAGCACGACGACCGCATCGGTCAGCCGCGCGCGGGCCTGGGCCACGTCGCGCGCGTGGTAGCGCGGGCTGTCTGGCTGCTTGAAGGACGTCTCGTGCTCCTCATCGAGGATCACCAGGCCCAGCCGCTCGACCGGCGCGAACACCGCCGACCGGGCTCCCACGACGATACGGGCGCGCCCGGTGGCGAGCCGGCTCCATTGAACGGCTCGCTGGCTGCTCGTCAGGCGGCTATGCCACACCGCCACCTGCGCGCCGAATCGCGCGGTGAACCAATCGAGCATCTGCGGCGTGAGCGCGATTTCAGGCAGAAGGCAGATCGCGGAACGCCCCTGCTCCAGAACGCGGCGGATCGCCTGTAAATAGAGCTCCGTTTTTCCCGAGCCGGTCACGCCGTGGAGCAGGATGGTCTTCGGGCGGTTCGCGTCGAGCGCGCGCCGGATGGCGCCGAGTGAGCGCTGTTGCGCCGCCGTGAGTGAGTGTGGGAGTTCGGGGTTGGGAGTTCGGAGTTCTTGGTCATCATCAGACGAGATGCTCTGATCTCCGAACGCTGAACCCTCAACCACCGGTCGCAAGCGCAGCGAACTGGGAACCATCGCCGCCAGCGCCTCCCCGAAGCTGCAATAGTAATGTTCCGAGAGCCACGAGGCGAGCGCCCACCGCTCTCCGGTGATGACCGGGAGGGGATCGAGTACCCGGCGGACTGTTTTGAGCTCGCGCACCGGGCTCTCGGAGAGGCGCTTCACCACGAACCCCAGCCGCTCGCGCGGCCCGAACGGCGCCCTCACCCGCATGCCCGGCTGGAGCGTCGCTTCAGCAGTCGGCGGGACAAGGTAGTGGAAGGTCTTCTCGATCGGGAGGTTGAAGGCGACTTCAGCAATCATTGGAGTGGCAACGTGACCCAGTGGCGGAGTGGCCCAGTGGCGGAGTGGCAAAGTGAGGGAACGGACGTGACGCTAATGAAGCACATCCTATGCCTTTCAGCCACTTTGCCACTCACAAGGCCACTCAGCCACTTGGCCACTTCGCCACTTTTCCACTCGACTCGCGTTCGAGCAGCGCCTTCACTTTCTTGAGGTCCGCCCACGCAAACTTCTTCGCAGACGGGTTCCGCAGCAAGTAGGCCGGGTGAAACGTCGGGATGAGCGGAATGCCGCGGTACTCGCGGAGTTCGCCGCGGATCTTCGTGATGGCGACGTGCGGGCCGAGGAGGGCGCGGGCCGCCACGGCACCCAGCGTGCAGATGACGCGCGGCTGGATGATGCTGAGCTGCTCCTCCAGAAACGGCAGGCACGCCTCCACTTCCTCGGGCAGCGGCGTTCGGTTGGCCGGAGGCCGGTCCTTCAGGACATTGCAGATGTAGACCGACTCGCGCCGCAGGCCCATCGCTTCGATCATCTTGGTCAGCAGCTGGCCGGCGGCGCCCACGAACGGCACACCCTTCAGGTCCTCGTCTCGTCCGGGCGCTTCGCCCACGAAGACGAGCGGCGCTTCCGGGCTGCCATCGCTGATGACCGCATGGGTGCGGGTGCGGTAGAGCGGACAGCGCTGGCAGCGCTGCACCGCGTCCGCCAGCGCGGACAGGCGGGCGGCTTTTGACCCCCCTCCCGGTTCGGGGCTGGGCCCGCCCCGGTCCACAGCATCGTGGTCGGCGGGCCGGGGGGACCGGCGGCCAGCACCTGACGAAGCCGCGCGCACGGGTGCTGGGACGGCCGTGACGCCCAGAATCCGCAGTCCGTCCACGTGCAGTTTCGTCGCGCGGGCGAGCGCGCGCCGTTCATCAGCCGTCATCGCTTGAGTCCATAGTGGAGCCCCACGGGCAGCGCCCGTGGGGCGGAATCCTGAGCGAGCCCACGGCCAGAGGCCGTGGCACGAGTCGAAGGGTCGGTAGACCGAAGTCCGTAGCCGTCTCCGTTTGGAACCATTCTACGGACTTCGGACTTCGGACGTCAGGAGTGGTTTCACGACCCGCTCCATGATATCCGCTGCTGCGCGCGGCCGGCTCAGGGAGCGCGCCGCCTGCTGCATGGCCGTCAGCCGCTCGGGATGCACCAGGCACCCGACGACCGCCGCCGCCGCGGCGGGGCCGGGAGCGATCAGGCCCGCGTGGTGCTCCGCCACATAGCGCGCGTTCATCTCCTCCTGCCCCGGGATGACGTGGTAGAAGATCAGCGGTTTACCGCGCGCCAGCGCCTCGCTGATCGTCAGCCCGCCCGCCTTGGCAACGACCAGGTCGCTCGCCCCCATGCAGTCCGCCATCGTCTCCACGAAGCCGTGGACACGCACCGGCATGGGGCTCTGGGCCGCCAGCGCCGATAGCCGACGCCGGATCTCGTCCGCCTCCCCACAGACGACGAGCAGCTGCAGCCGGCCGGGATGGACGCGTTCCAGTGACACTAGCCGCCGCGCGACCTCTTCGAAATGGCCGACCGTCGTGCCCCCGCTGGTGACCAGCACCGTGAGCCGCCGGTGGTCTAAGCCCAGCCGCTCGCGCAGCGCCACCTGATCGGCCGGCGAGGCAAACGCCGCGTCCACCGGGATGCCGAGAACGTGCACCCGCCCTTCCTCAATTCCCCGCGCAACGCACACCGAGGCGGATTGAGGCGTCGCCACGATGAACGCCTCGGCGAGCGCGGCAAGCCAAAACCGGTGCGGGTGCAGGTCCGTGATGACCACGATCAGCGGCGCCGCCAGCGCTCCGGCTCGCTTCAGCGAGTTGCAGAGGTCCGCGGGCAGGAAGTGCGTGGTCAGGACGGCGTCGACCGGCCGCTCGGCGAGCCGCCGGCGGAATGCGGAGGTGACGGACAGGTTCCAGCGACGGCGCAGCGGCTGCACGAACCGGTAGACCCACGCCGTATCGAGCAGCCGGTAGCTGGCCCGCCACAGCCAGGACGTCCGGCGCACGAGAAAGAAATACGCGCTCGGGTAGAACCACCGGAACCACCGAGGGGCGAACCGCAGGACGTCGAGGCATTCGACGTCGGCGCCCGGCCACGTCGCCGTGGCGGCGTGGGCGAGCGCTTCTGCCGCTCGGCGGTGTCCTGCTCCCGCCGTAATGTACACAATGAGGAGACGGATATTCGGAAGGGCGCTCAGGGCTCTGGGCTCAGGAGCGCGGACAACAACCCTGAGCCCCAAGCCCCCCAGCCCCGAGCTGACAAGGTTACGCCCATCCAGCTAGGCGGGTCGCTTCAACGCACGAAAGCAGTCGTAGTAGCCGGAGATCTTGGCTTGCAGGCACAGCGGATTCGTGTCGCGCTCGGTGACCTTGATTCGGCGCAGCGCGTACCGGTCCACCGCGCGGGAGACCCCGCGGTTCGTCGTGAAGGCGGCCTGGTAGCCCGCCTGCTTCGCGACCACCTGCGCCAGCGGGGGGTAGCCGCCGATGGGATAACTGAGGTAGCGGACCGGCCGGCCGAGCCGCTCCTCAATGACGGCTTTCGAGTGGATCAGCTCTTCCGGCAGCCGGTCTTCGCTCACGAGCGGGAGATAGCTGTGGTGCATCGTATGGCTGCCGATCGTGATGGCGTCCCGGGACATCTCGACGAGCTGGTCCCACGTCGCGAACCCCGGCCGGCCGACCTCGCCGGGCGTGACGAACACGGCGGCGGGGAAGCCGACCCGGCGCAGGATCGGCCACGCGACGGTGTATGTTTCGACGTAGCCGTCATCAAAGGTGATCGCGGCGCTGTGCCGCGGCAGGGGATCATGGTGCTCCAAGGCGGCCACGGCCTCGTCCAGCGAGAGCATGCGGACGCGGCGGCGCTCCAGGGTGGCGAGCTGCCGTTCAAACGCCTCGGCCGACACCGTCGGGACATGGTCCCGCTGGAACGGCCCAACCCGGTGGTAGCCCAGGATGGGGAGCTGGCGGAGTCCGCTCCAGCCCAGACACTTCCCCGTCCCGCGCATCACCACGAGAGGCTGACCCTGACGTTCAATCACGCCGACCTCAACGCCCATCCGTACGTCCTTTGGAAGCGATCACCAGCGCGTAGCGCGCGCACGGCCCGCCCTCTTCTGCTGTACGGCTCAGCTCCGCGTCGAACCAGAACTGGCGGGCGCGCTCGGCTAATTGCGAGGGCGCCACGCCGGAGAGCCAGGCTGTTTGATCAATAGGATACACCGTGATCCCATCCAAGCCAAGCTCCCGATAGAGCACGCGCAGTTCTCCGTCGGTCTGCCAGTTGTAGTAGCCGCGCTCGGGATGCGGCCCCTCAAAGCGCCCTTCGCAGCCGGTCAGCACGCATCGGACCGCCTCAACATTGCCGTACCGCAGCGCCTCCAAGAGATAGTACATCTTCGGCCGGTGCGACACGCACAGCAGCCCGCCCGGCCTCACGGCGAGCGCCAGCGCGCGCAGCATGTCGCGATAGCTAGGCGAGAGGTAGAGGACCTCGGCGCACACGACGATGTCGTACTGGTGCCGGCCGCTGCGTAAGGCCTTCAGCAGATCCCCCTTGATGAAGCGGGCCTGCACACCGGCCTCCCGTGCGTGGACGCGGGCACGCCGCAGGGCGAAGCCCGAGGTATCGATGCCGGTCACAGCAAAGCCCAGCCGGGCCAGTGGCACGACCAGACGCCCCGCCTGGCAGCCCGCTTCCAGCACGGTGGCCGGCGGCGCGATCCCGGCCTCCTCCGCACGGCGGCGGATGCGCTCGACGTAGAGCCGGGCGAACCACGACTCATCCACGTCGTCGTGCATGTCGTAGTAGCCGGGATCGTAGTTGGCAACGGCCCGAAGCAGCTTCTTCACGGGCCGTGGCAGCACCAGTGACATCAACGCTGCTCTCCGGCGCAGGCCGCCGAGACATCCGGCGCGACCACCGCATCGCCAACCCGCTCGTGGATCAGGAAGTTGCCCCCGTGTTTGAGGCGGGGCGCCACCCGGATGCCCGCCACGGCGTACGGCACGCCGCAGGCTCGCAGCAGCCGGGAAAGCCGATTGGGTTTCAACTGGCCGATGAACCGCAGGTCGTGGCGGTTCATGAGTTCGTTGAGGAGGCGCACATCACCGTACCGGACGTGCTGAGCCAGATGAATGGCTTCGTGCCGGCCGTCGCCGGTGGCAAAGGTGGATTTGCTGAGGAACCACCCGCCCGGGCGCAGCCAGAGCGCGATGTGATGGATCGCGTCCTCGAGGTCGAAGATATGTTCCAGGACGTCCCACGTCACGATGGCGTCGTAGGGGCCGCGGGGCCGGCGGTCCGCCGATAGGACGTCGAACATGAGTACGTCCAGCCCGTGTCGGGCGAACCGCCACGCCGCGTAGTCGAACGTCTTGCCCTTGACGTCGAGATAGTCACAGCGGATCCCGCAGCGGTTGAGGTAGAGCGTCAGGCCGCCGACGCCCCCGCCCACATCCAGCACGCGCCGCAGGCCGTAACACCGGCAGGCTGCCGCCACAACCGCACACCACGCCTGTTTCTCGCGAGAGGCCTCCCAGCCGCTCAACTCATAGAGGTAGTGGGGGGTCTGGGTATAGTACTGCAGGACGGTGGCCGCATCGGTCGCCTCGCCGACGCGCCGCTGAGCCTCCAGGTCCGCACCCTGATGGTACCGCCAGTAGTCCTCGGCGATCCGCTCGAGCGGCTGATGCAGATATGCGGTCAGCTCTGCGAGCACGACCGGGGCTGCCTGAGGATGCGGGCCGCCCCAGAACGGGAACTCGGCGTCAAAGCGTGGATCATGGAAGGTCTTCATGCCGGCGCCACAGCTGCGACGGCTCTAAATGGAACCGCCAACGCACCGTAACATTCCAAAAGGAGGCGGTTCCATTTAAATGCGCCCCTCACGTTAAGATGCCTTGGGGGGCGCATTTAGGCGTGCCCCGGTGCGCGCGCGATCGAGTGCGCTCTGGCAGTCCGCCAGGACGCGGACCACGTCCCGCCCCAGCCCCGGACCGAACCGGCTCTGATCCTGTCCTCCGAGCCCATCCAGAAAATAGGTCAGCATCGAGACCAGTGGCGGCACGTCGGTCGCGACTGGCACGGTCTGCCACTCGAGGCGGCCGCTCGCATCAGGCTGGAACCGCCGGGCCACCTTGAGCGGCTCGGGCGAGAGTTCGTTCAGATAGTAGAGCGTGGTGTCGGTCCCGACCGTGAGCGTGCGCCGCTTCCGCGGCGATAGGCGTCCGACGTGCACCCAGGCGGTGACGCCGCGTGGAAAATCCAGGCGCGCGCTGACCATCTCGGGCTGCCCGCCCGGCCCTTCCGGCCCGCTCAGCGCCTCCACGTGCTCGGGACGAGATCCCATCACATCCAGACAGAGGCTCACGTCATGCGGCCCCCAGTCCCACAAGGCCGGCACATCGGTCCGAAAGGGCCCGAAGTTCATGCCTTCGGTCAGGATGAACCGGATGGGTTCGCGCACGTCGGCCAGTATCCGCTTCAAGGCCTGGTAGGCCGGATGGAAGAGCCGCGTGTGGTCGACCAACATGGGCAAGCCCGCCTCCTCGATGCGCCGAGTGAGCCGGTCGGCCTCCTCTGGGTCAAGGCAGAGTGGTTTCTCCACGATGCACGGCGTGCGCGCGTCCACGCATGCGTGGACCATCTCGGCATGCGTGGCGGGCGGGGTAGCGATGATCACCGCGTCGCATCCGGCGCGAACCAGCGCGCGCCAGTCTGGCATCACCGTCACGGGATGCGGATACGACGAGGCGGCCTCAGGCCGGCTGGTGGCGACATGCGTGAGCCGGCATCGCTCCTGGAGCAAGGCCAGCGTGCGCAGATAGGCTTGGCCAAACACTCCTGCCCCGATCAGGCCAAACCGGACCGGTCTCGGCTGTTCCATCGATCGGCCGTCAAGCCCGCACGGCCGCGCGTTTGGCTCGCGCGGCGGAGGGTGGGGTCTTGGCCTTGCGCGCAGGAGAGGCTGCCTGGACGCCCCGGTAGGTGGCCCGCGCCCATTCCATGAAGCGGCGCAGTCCGTCCTCGAGCGGCACCACAGGACGATAGCCCACGTCCGCCGCCGCCTTCCGGATGTCCGGACACCGTCGCTGCGGCTCGTCGGCCGGGTACGTGTCCGGATAGCTGACCCGCTCGACCGCCAGCGGCCGCCCGCTCACCCGCGCGAGAATCGTGGCCAGCTGGAGCATGGACACTTCAGGGACCGGGTTGCCGATGTTATACGCCTCCCCCCGGCGCCCATGGAGCAGCACCTTCAGGAAGCCGGCGATCGCGTCCGTCACGTAGCAGAAGGTGCGGGTCTGGTCGCCCGAGCCGTAGACGTGCAACGGCTGGCCGGCCAGGATGCGGCTGGCGAAGTTCGGCAGGACCCGGTAGTCGGTCTCCTGCATGCCCGGGCCGTACACGTTAAACGGCCTGACGATGCTCGTCGACACCTGGTGCCGCTCATAGAAGATCTGGCAGAGGGTTTCTCCCAATCGCTTCGACTCGTCATAGCAGGCCCGCGGTCCAAGGCACGAGATGTTGCCGCGATATGTCTCCGGGGTCGGGACGAAGCGCGGGTCCGGATCGCCGTAGATTTCGCTCGAACTGAAGAAGAGGAATCCCTTGAGCGGGTGCTGGAGGCCGAACTCCAGCATGCGCCTCGTGCCGACCGTCGCCACCTCCAGCGTCTCCAAGGGGTACTTGCGGTAGTAGTAGGGGCTGGCGATGCCAGCCGCCTGGATGATGTAGTCGACCGGCTCCTCCAGAGTCAGCGGCCTGATGATGTCATGCGCAAGAAAGCGGAATCCCTGTCGCGCGGTCAACTCCTGTCCGGCCGGTCCGCTGGTGATGAGGTTATCACAGACGATCACGCGGCAGGGCTTGGCGAGAACCTGCTGGTTCAGATAGGCGAACGCCGCGGCGAAGTAGCGGCCCAGGAACCCAGCGCCGCCGCAGAGCAGGACCGTCGTGTCCTCGAAGGCGTGCGCGTCCGGCCCGAGTGAGCCGGCGATGGCCTGGATGTCCTGCGGCAGAGCCTGCGGCATGCTCAGCGAACCTCCACCGTGGGTAAGGGGACGATGAACTTTCCTCCGCCTTCGCGGAACGCCTGGTGCTTACTCATGATCGGCTCGGCGAAGTTCCATGCGAGAATCAGTGCCGCGTCCGGCCGCCGAGCGGGATCAGCCAGCCAGGATGACGGCACGACCGGAATGTGATGCCCCGGCGTGTAGAGCCCCTGCTTGAGCGGGCTGTCATCGATAATATACTCGAGCGTGTCGGGGCCAAGGCCGAAGTGGAACATGAGCGTCGTCGCCTTGGCCGGCGCGCCGAAGCCGACGATGCGCTTCCCGTCCGCCTTCAGGCGGGCGAGGAGGACGGACAGCTCGCGCTTGCGCTCTTGGATCCGAGCGAAGAAGCGCTGGTAGGCCTCCGGCCCGTGCAGGCCGAGGCGCGCCTCCTCGGCGATCAACCGGTCGACCGAAGGCTGCGTCCCGCCAGCAGCGGGGCCGCCGCGGCGCTTCGCGATCCCCCGGAGCGATCCTCCATGCGAATCGACCTGGACGGCATCCACCAGCTCCATCCCGTGCCGCTGGAAGAACCCGACCAGCGGCTTGACCGTGTGGTAGCTGAGGTGCTCGTGGTAGATCGTGTCAAACAGCGTCTTTTCAACGACGTCCAGCAGGTACGACACTTCGAAGACGAAGAGCCCGTCCGGTGCGAGCAGGTGTGCCGCCCCATCGGTGATGGTGTGCAGGTCATCGGCATGGGCGAAGACGTTGTTCGCCGCGATCAGGCGCGCCTCCCACCCTTCAGCGCGCAGCCGCTGAGCCAGCGCCAGGTCGAAGAACTCCGGCCGCGTCTCAATGCCGGCCCAGCTTGCCTCCTCGGCGATGCGCCGGGCGGGATCGATCCCCAGCACCCGCATGCCCGCCTGCTGGAAGAAGCGGAGGAGCGTGCCGTCGTTGCTGCCGATTTCCAGCACGCGCGAGCCCGGCGTCATGCCGGTCCTGGCCAGCATCGCCTCGGCGTACCGCCGGAAGTGGTCGACGAAGACCGGCGACGTCGAGGACACGTAGACGTAGTTCCGGAAGAGCCGCTCCGGGTCCACGATGTCGAGCAGCTGGACATGGCCGCAAGCGGCACACAGGTGCACGTCCAGCGGGAACCGGTCCTGCGACTTGCCCCGGTCCAGGTCGCTGACGAACTCGTTCGCGGGCGGGGTCGGCGCCAAGGAGATGATCCGCTCCAGTGCGCGCGAGCCGCACAGGCGGCAATCACTCCGCCGACGGACATCGGCGCTGCTAGGCTCGGGGATCGGGGCTCGGGGCTCGGAGCGAAGGCTTTCTGCCTCCTGCCTCCTGCCTCCTGCCGACTGCATCGAGCGGTGCTCTATCATTCGAGCGGCTTGACACGGACGGTGTCCGCTTCGTAGTGGGCTATCTCGCGGTTATTCTTGGCGAACACCAGGAGCACCGAATCTGTGGTGAAGTGCATCGCGTGCTCATACCCCGGTGGCGTGTAGAACATCTGCCCGGCCTTGATGGTCCACCGCTCAGCCTGGCCAACCTGGCCCATGAGCCGATGGAGATAGACCATCTCACCACGCTGGAGCCAGCAGTAGTGGTCATCGGTCTTGTGGTAGTGGTTGCCGCGCACCGCTCCCTTCACCGAGGTGATCACCGCCGCACTCATGAAGGGCGCATCGATGAGGTTGCGAATCTCGCCGCGCGCATCCACGAATGGCTCGCGGATCGGGATGATCACACGGTCCGTCGAGGGCGCGCGTGGAGCCGCGGGTTTGGCCATCAGGTCCCAGGCTCCTCCGACGCCTCCCAGGCTTTCGCCCAGAGGAGGAAATGCGCGAACGCGAAGAGCCAGGAGAACACGAATCCGACCCAACCATCCTTCCAGCCCTCCTTCTTCGCGTAGAACTTCCAGAACAGCTTCACGGGTCGCCAGCCCGCCTGGAACCAGATGCGGCGCATCGGCGGCCGTCCCTGCTCCTCCACCATCACGCGCGCCTCCACCGAGGTGTAGTGGTTCTGCCGCGCGATGAACTGCTCGATGGACGAAAACGGGTAGTGCTCGATGTCCGCGTCCAGGAAGCCAACGGTCCCATCGACCTGTAGCCGGACGTGAATGCCCTGGCCCACACAGCGCGCCCGGTTACGGCGGAACAGGATGCGGTGCCGGTGACGCCCCCCGCCGTGGCGCATCGGATGGCCGAGAAAGTGGTTGAACCGCATCAGGTCGAACGCGCTGTGGCCTCCATCGTCCACCAGGATGCGGTCGATCGCCTGCTTCAGCCCGGGTGTGATCCATTCGTCCGCATCGATGTGGAGCACCCAGTCACTGGCGGCCCGGTCGATGCCGCGGTTCCATTGCGCATCGTGGTCGTCCTGGCACGCGATGGCAACGATCTTGTCGGTGTACCGCCGCGCGATCTCGACCGTCCGGTCGATGCTCAGGTCATCGATGATGACGATCTCATCCGCCCAGCCAGTCACCCGGTCAAGGCAGGCGGCCAGACGCGCCTCCTCATTTCTAGTCATCATCACGACGGCGAGCGTGCTCCGGCGGGCGGCAGATGTTCCGGCCGCTCTAGCACTTGGTGCTATCCGCGTGCTCATGCGGTCTCCTGGGACAGCGCCGCATGCAGTTCGAGGTACTTCGCGTAGCTGATCAGTTGGTACCATCCGCCGAACGCCGCCAGCACGAATCCAAGAAAGCCTTCGCGGTAGCCCTGCTTGGTCACGTAGGCCCGGAGGAACCGGTCGACGGTGCGCCAGAGCGCCTTGCCACGCGTCATCCGGCGCCGGTCGGCGACCCACTTCTGCGCCTCCAGGGTCGTCTGGCGGTTGAGCTTGTCCACGAAGTCGCGCAGGTCGCGGTAGGTGAGATGGATGAGGTCGCCTCGCAACTGCCCCGAAGGACTCTCCGAGAACGCGCGGGGATGGACCGTGGTCTCCTCCCACCGGAACACCGAGCGCTTGAACAGCTTCAGCTGGGCGCTGGGGTACCATCCCCCGTACCGGATCCAGTGCGCGCCGATGTAGTTGCGCCGCGGAATCGCATAGAGTTCATACGACGGCCCGTTCCGAAACAGTTCCGCGATCTCGGCCGCCAGCTCCGGGGTCACCCGCTCATCGGCGTCGAGGCTCAGAATCCACTCCTGCGCGGCCTGCGCATGCGCCCAGTTGCGGTGGCGTCCCTCGAGGTCCATCTTCCGCCTGAGGACGCGTGCGCCCAGCGACTCGGCGATCCGCACGGTGTCATCCGTGCTCTCGTCATCCACCACCAGGATTTCGCCCGCCCACCGCACGCTCTGGATGCAGTCGCGGATGCGGCCGGCCTCGTTCTTCGCGAGGATGACGACGGCGAGCGGGATGCGATCAGCCATCTGCGACATCACGTTGAGGGCTTTTGAAATACGTCCTAGGCCGCCCACGTGGCCGGGAACACCCGCTCCCGGCGCGCGCACAATGCGATGAGATCGATCGCTCCCGGGGAACACCGGGGCAGGAGGCGATGGTCATCGGTGTTCAGCTCCACGTCATAGAAGCGGCGAACCGGGTTGGCGGAGGCCGGCCCCAGCCGGTCGATGCCCCACCGCTTGAACCGGCGCATGAGCCGATACCAGATGCTGGGATGCAGACCCCGCACCTCGACGACCGGAAACACCTCGGCCAGCAGAGCGCGAAGCTCCGCTGCGGTAAACTCCTTTTCGTGGAAGCCGGCTTTTTCGTAGGGTCGTCCGGGCTTACGGTTGTGCTCGAGGTTGAGCGTCGACACCACCAAGACCCCATCCGGCGCCAGCACGCGCTTGAGCCCATGGACAAACTCGGGCAGCTGGGGCTCGGGGATGTGCTCGATCACCTGGAACGTGCCGACGACGTCGAACGACGCCTCGGGCAGCCCCAGCATTCGGCCGTCCATGGCCCGGTACTCAAGATTTGGTCGCTGGAAGAGCCGCTGCGCCCGGCTGATCACCTGGGCGTCCAGATCCACCGCCGTCACCTGCGCGGCGGCATGAGCCAGGTAGTAGGCGCCGTAGCCCGAGCCGCACCCCACTTCCAACACGCGCCGGCCCCGTCCCAGGGCCGCCGCCAGGCGGTACGCGCACAGGTGCGACATCAGCAGCTGCCGGTCATAATGCTCGTCGTCGCGCACCAGGTCCCGGAACGGCCACACCACCACCTCGGGGCGGAGGCGGCCTGGCGGGACCGGCGGCGGCGCTCGCCGGGATGCCTGCGTCATGAGTACGAGCGGGACTTGGTGTTCCATGCGTCCAACAACCTCGGTTGGTCGGAGTCCGGGACGACCACGGCCCGATGCGCCCAGTGGAGCCGCTCCATGAGCCTGGCCCAACCCGGTTCCGGTGCCACAATGATATCAAAGGGCTTCTTCCGGCGCTTGAGAATCATCGTCAGCGACGCCAGCGGCGCCAAGCCGGCCGGCACCGTCTGCCAGTGGACGTCCGCGTGCGGGACGAGACCTACCGACCGGAAGACCGCCTCACCGCTGAGTCCGCGCGGCATCGGGCAGTAGGCGTAGACGTGATTGCGCCGGCGCGTCCACTGGAGGAGCTGCTCCAGCCAGCGCCGGAGCTCCTCGGAGCCTGGCTGCAGCGGGACGAAGCGCGGCCAGGCCAACCGCAGCCGTCGGCCCCACCGCTCCTCGCACCAGCGCCGGTTGCGGGCGAAGAACGCCTCACGGTCTGGCACTCCCTTCACCGACTGATGCTCCGTGTGCCAGATGTAGGATGCGGCCGCGACGACGCACCGGTAGCCGGCCGCCTGGGCCTGCATGCAGAAGTCCTCATCTTCAAAGAAGATCCGCTCCACCTCTTCGCTTAAGCCCCCGAGGCGCTCGATCAGCGCGCGCGTGATGAGGAAACAGAACCCGATGCACATGCCCACTTCGGTGAAGGCACCCCGACGGGCGCGCAGCCGCCCGGCGTACTCTTCGAGCCCCATACCGGCCGGGGGATAGTTGCCGAAGGTGTTGCTCTCCGGGTTCACCACGCCCACATCGGAGTTGGCGCGCGCCACCTCGATGAGCTCCTCCAGCCAGCCGCGCGTGAAGCGCAGGTCATTGTTCAGGAGACAGACGAACGGCGCCCTCGAGGCCCGGATGCCGCGGTTCATGCCGCGGGGGAAGCCCTCATTGGTCTCGTTCTGGAGCAGGACGACCTCCCGCACCGCCCCGCGCGGCTTCACCCCGCGCAGAAACTCGCGGACGGCCGGCTCGCTGCCGTTGTCCACGATGAACAGGCGCGAGGGGACCGTCGTGCTCTCAAACAGGGTCTCGAGGCATGGCCGCGTCTCCTCAAGATGGTTCCAGCTCAGCAACACCAGGTCGCACAAGACGTCCATCAGTCCGCCGTCCACTGTCCACCGTCCACCGATATGGTCTTCACGTCGAGGTCCCTGTCGTTCGATCCGGTGTCCTGACGGTCGACGGTGGACGGTCAACGGTGGATGACTCCGGAAGGAGGCCGTGGACGCCCAGCCGCGCTTCAACCGTGCGCAGCAGCTGTTCCATCCGGCGCCGGTAGGTGTGGCGGCGCAAGACGACCGCGCGGCCGGCCTCGGCGATGCGACGGCGCGGTTCCGGCTCCGCAAGGTACTGGTCGATCCTCGGAAAGAGCTCGCCCGGGGTGTGGTACCCCACGTAGTGCGTGCCCTCTTCCAGACCCAGCCGCGACAGATCCTCGTGCGGCAGGGCGTTCGTCATCAGGAGTGCCCCGCCGGCCAGCACCTCAAAGACGCGCATGTTCACGTCATTCGCGATCGCGTAGTTGAACCCAATGCGGGCACGGCCGTACCGCTCGCCGATCCGCGTGTACGCAGCACTCCCCACGGCACTGTTCGGATACCGCTCGCGCAGAGCCTGGAGGTAGAACTTCCTCGGCACTCCCCCGTCCGTCCCCACGAACGCCACATCGAGGTCGCGCTCCTGCGCGGCGGCGGCATGCAGTTCCGGGTCACAGGCCAGCGGCAGCCATTCGGCGTCAAGCCGCTCGGCCCCGTCCCGGTGGCAGCAGAACAGCAGGTCGTACCGGGGCGCCATCCGCTGGATCTTGCGCCAGGTGTGGGAGAGATGCGTATCGATCGCGTAGAAGGCCGCAGGCCGCAGCGGATCGGGCCAGGGCACGTCATAGTCATCACCGTGATCAACCCGCAGGTACAGATCGTACGAGCGGGGGATGTGCGGCAGTTCCGCCAGCGGCCAGTGGTCGCACGCCAGGCCCAGCCCGCGCGCGGCCCGTTCGAGGTAGCCGCCGGTAGTGTCCGGGCGCGTTGTATTGAAGATGACTGCAAGCTTCATTGACAGGGTTGTCGGCCAGATCCAGGCCGTCAAGCCGTCTCCCGCCGCGCGCTGACCAGCTCCGAGAGCGTCCGCACCCGTCCCCGCACCGACAGCTCAGCCCCCTCCGCCAGCTCCCGGATCAGCACCGGCGTCACGCCCATGGGACCGCACCAGGGCTGGATGGCCGCCAGGGTGCGCTCGTGATCGCAGAGGATCCAGCGCAGCCGGCGCGTCAGCGATCCCCAGATGAGGCGGCTCCACAACGAACCTCGAAACCACCACCGGGGTGCGTCCGCGATGGCAATCCCCTCCACCGGTTGAATCAACGCCCGGACATCCGCCGGCAGTCGGCCCTTGACCAAGTGGGTGACCCGGATACCACGCGGCGCCAGGGCGAGCGAACATTCGCGCGCTCCCTGCCAGCCGCGCTCGACGAGAGAGAGCAGCTCAGGCATGGGTCTCCACCGGGGTGGGTCGGGCCGCGCTCAACAACTCCTTGCAGGCTTCGACCACCTCATCCGGCTCAATGGTCGTCAGACACGCGCGCTCGTAGGGGCATGGAGGCAGCTTGAAGCCATGGTAGCAGGGGCGGCAGAGCATCTCCGCACGGAGCACGACCTGATGCCGTCCTGGATCCGGCGGGTAGGGCCCGTAGACGCGCGGGTCCACGGGGCCGAAGATCGACACCGTCTTGGTGCGCTGGCTCACCGCTAGGTGCAGCGGCCCGCCGTCGTTGCACACGACGAGGCTCACGCGCTTGAGCAGGCCGAGGAACTGGCCCAGCGTCGTCTGCCCGCTCACGTCCACCGCAGGCTGCGTCATCCGCTGGGCCACGGCCGCGCAGACCGTGCTGTCCGCCGCCTCGCCGAAGAGCAGGACGTGCGCGCCGTAGCGCGCCACGAGCCGGTCGCCGACCGCAGCGAACCCTTCGGCGCTCCAACGGCGGAACGACGCCCCGACGCCCCAGCTGACTCCACCCGCGGGCACCAGGCCCACCAGCGGACGAGGGCCCCTCAGGCCAGCGGGAGAGCCGTCCAAGCCGCGCTCGCGGAGCCACGCATCCACCCACCGCTCATCCTCGTCCGCCACGCGGCACTCCAGGGCCCCGTCGTCCATCACGATCCCCATGAACCGGAGCAGCCGCCGGTAGTAGTCCACGACGTGGATGTCATGGTAGCCGTCGATCGAGAGCGCGGTCGAAAGGAACCGGCCGCGCCGGCGGTAGTTGAACCCCACCCGGCGGCGCGCGCCGAGCAGCATCAGCAGGAAGCTGTACCGCTCCCCAAGCGAGAGATCGATGACGAGATCGAACCGTGCCTGCCGAATCCGCTGGAGCAACTGCATGAGCATGCGGCCCCATTCCCTCCGGGAGGTCTGCCACAGCCGGACGACTTCATCCCGTTCGTAGACGAACAGCTCATTCAGGTGCGGGTTGTTGCGCAGGGTGCTCTCAGTCCTGCGGTTACACAGGTACCCGATGCGGCTCTCCGGAAAGGCGCCTCGGACCGCCCGGATGAGCGGCGTCGTAAACAGGACATCACCGATCCCAAACGGGTTGACGATCAGGATGCTGTGGGAGATGGACACTTCAAGAGCCCCCAGACCGCGTTCGCCACATCCTCCACGCTGATCTCGGCCAGGCTCGGCCTGGCGATGACGGCATGTCCGCTGCCCCACGGCCCCCAGCGCCTCGGGCCAGTCGCGGGATGGGTGAACCCGAAGAGCGCGATGGTCCGCGTGCCCACGGCGGCCGCCAAGTGCATTGGACCGCTGTCGTTGGAGATCAGCACCCGCGCGCGCTGGAGGAGTGCCGCCAGCTGGCGGAGGGTCAGCCGCCCCACCAGATTCACCGCGGGCGTCTCAGGCGGGAGCACCGCGGAAGCGAGCTCCCGCTCCTCCGCCCCCCCAACCACGACGATGCGGACGCCTCCCCACAGCGCCAGCCGCCGGATCAGCTCCCGGTACCGCTCAGCCGGCCATCGCTTCTGCGGGTTCGAGCTGAACGGGTGCACGGTAATGAGCGGCTCGGAAGGCTGGAGGCCCCGCAACTCAGGCAGGCGGCACAGGTCCGCCTGCTCGCGGGAAAACGGAGGAAACCGCCACGGGAGGGCCGTGGCCGGCAGGCCGAGTGCGCGGACCAAGTCCAGGTTATACTCGACCTCGTGGCAGTCCCCAAACGCCTTCCGGTCCTCGACCCGGTGCGTCAGGAGGCAGCCCCACTTGCGCGCATAGCCGACCCGGACCGGAATGCCCGCCAGCCGGATCGCCGCGTGCAGCTCCTTCTGGGGGTTCGACACGACGGCACAGTCGAACCGGTAGTGGACCAGGAAGCGGCTGAGCCGCCAGGCGCGAACCTGCCATGAGCAGCACTCCTCGGCCGGAAGGACCAGGACGCCGCCGGAGCCCGTCACCCCGGAGAGGAGCGGCGCAAGGCCGGGGTCGACCAGCAGGCTGACCGTGCTCTCCGGCAGTGCCGCCTGCAGGGCCGCGACGGCGGGGAGGTTCAGCAGGGTCTCGCCCAGACGGTCGGTCCGGATGAACAGGAGACGCCGCAGGCGGCCCACGCGTGCGTTCATCGGCTAGCACCGTCGTCGAGCCGTTCGCTGAGGCCGACCGCCAGCCCGGCGAGCACCCAAAACATCGCCACCTGGCGCATCGCGTAGAAGTTGGTGTCGTAGCCGGCCTGAATGGCGAACGCCACCAGCCCCGCGGCCAGCCCGGCGAGAAGCACGCGGTCGCCGGAGCCGCGGGACGCCCGCAGCGCCCGCGCCATCCTCGCGAACACCAGCCAGAGCAGCCAGAGGAACGCGGCGAGGCCCACGACCCCGGTCTCCGCCGCCATCTGCAGGTAGCAGTTGTGCGCGTACCGGGGCTGCTGTTCTCCGCCGACCCAGTAATCCAGGTAGTTCGCCATGAACGTATTGATGCCGTGGCCCAGCAGCGGCCGGTCCAGGATCATGCGCAACGCCGCCTGCCACATGAAGATCCGGTCCTTCGTCCCCACATCGGAGAGCGAGATGAGGAACCAATTGCCCCGGCGCAGCATGACGAACCCGGCCGCCAGCAGAATCGCAATACCGGTCAGAAAAGCCGGGCGGCGCAGGGCGGGCTCGCGCCACATGAGCCAAGCCAGCGCCGCGCCGAAGCTCAGCCACGCGCCGAATGCGAGCGTCCGGCCCAAGCAGAGGAGCAGCGCTCCCACCAGAATCCAGAGCCCGGCGCGTGCCAGCCGGCGCCGCTGGAGCACAGCGAGTGCCAGGAGCAGCGGGACGATCACCATCAGATACGTCGCCAGGTCGATCGGGTTCTCGTATGGGCCCGTGATCCGCTCGTAGACCATCAGGCGGTAGCCGAGGAACAGTCCCCGTCCGAAGATCTCCTGCCACACCGCCTCGACGATGACGAAGACCGAGCCGGCCGACAACACGGCCGCACAGCGGCGCCCCACGCCGTCCTGTGCGCCCAAATCCGCGACGAAGACGAAGAAGAGCAGATACTCCAGCCACTTGCCGATCAGCCCTTTGAGGCTCTGCGGCATGTGGCGGCTCATGGTGATCGAGAGGACGCAAACGCCCAGGAAGGCCGCCAGAGCCAGAAGCAGCGGCCGCGACGGCGCGCGGAGCCAGAGCGTCCGTCGCCGGGTGCGCGGATCCCATCGCTCCAGCACCCAGCCCAGGAGGAGCCCGCCGAACATCAGCTCAATCGCCGACTTCGAAAACGGCAATAAAAAAAGCAGCACGTAGAGGCTGCCGAGGCCGATGCGACGGCCGAGGTCACCGGAGGCTTTCATGCGAGGGCGCTGGTCATCCCACCACCCACGCCTCACGGCGGCTCGTCGGCTGATCCGCCTGGGCCGTCGCGACGAAGACCGTGATTGGCCGGGTGGAGGGAAGCTGCATGTTCATGCTCGCGATCCAGGTCTTCGTGGCTCCGCCAACGATGGAGCCAGCGCGGGTGGTGGGGTCACCCCCGTGGTCACGACTCGCCAGAGGACGCCCTCCGGTTCACATCGGTCCTGCACGTACCGCAGCAGCTCGCCAGGCGGATCGCCGATGGCGACGAACACTTCGCGCACCCCGTGCTGCCGGATGAGCTCAGCCAAGCGGGTCCGCGACCCCAGGACCGCGGCGCCCTGGATGCGGCTGCCCCACTTCGACGGATCGTCATCGAGGAACCCGAGCACGCGGTAGCGCGCCGGTCCTTCGTACCGGAGCGACCGCAGGACGGCGGCGCCCGTATCGCCCGCGCCGATGATGATCACCGGCGCTCCCCGCCCCGTCGCCGCATGGATCCATTCGTCCAACAGCCGCTCGGTGACGCGCGCGCCGCCGATGAACAGGACCGAAAACATCCAGTCGATGATGAACGTGGCGCGGGAGAACCCCTGGAAGCGCCAGAAGTAAAACAGCGTGCAGACGGAGAGGACCGATCCCAGCGTCACCGCCTTGAACATGGCGATGAGATCCGGTAGGCCGATGTAGCGCCACACGCCGCGATACACCCCGAAGCCGCCCAGGCAGCTCAGCTTCACGACGAGGACGAGGGGCAGCGAGCGCAGGATGAGCTCCTGCAGGTCCCCCGTGAGCACGCCTTCGAAGCGCAGGAGGTGGGCGAAGACGTACGCGAGGCTGAGGAGGCAGAAGTCAATGACGATCTCCAACAGCCGCCGCTTGTGCAGCAGCATCGTCTCGATGCGCGTCACGGGCGGCGCCGTCGGGGCGGCGGGAGGCTCGGTGGCATCCGTCAGCTGGTACACCTTGACGCGCGCGAGGTAGCGGCCGAACAGCACCAGCGACGTCACGACCAGCAGCCACACGGCGAAGGTCGTCGGCGCGTTGAGGTTGACGGTGACGACGCTCAAGAACCCCAGACAGGCGCTGACGCCATAGAGCGCCGTCACGCTCTGCCGGGTGCTCAGGCCCAAGATGGCCAGCCGGTGGGAGATATGGTCCGTGCCGCCTACGAACGGATGCTGGCCATGGAGGAGCCGCTGCACCGTCACGAAGCAGGTATCGAAGATCGGCACCGCGAGCACCAGGGTCGGAACCGCCAGCACACTGAGGAGCTGTGTCGAGTGCCGCCACGTGCCCGCGAGGGAGAGCGCGGCCAGGCTCAGCCCGATGAAATGGCTGCCGGAATCGCCCATGTAAATCTTCGCCGGCGGGAAGTTGAAGCGCAGGAACCCCAGGCAGCTGCCGCAGAGCGCGGCGTTGAGGGCCATCACCGTCCACTGGTGGGCGAGGGCGGCGTGAACGGCGCAGAAACCCGCGGCGATCGCCCCGACGCCGGCGGCGAGGCCGTCCATATTATCGAGGAGGTTGAACGCATTCATCACCAGCACGAACCACATGACGGAGAGCGGGATTGAAAGCCATGTCCACTGCGGCAGGCTGATCCGGATACCGCCCAGCACCACCAGGCAGCCGATGAGGAGCTGTCCGATCAGCTTCGTATAGGGCGGCAGGCGCCGCAGGTCGTCCACCAATCCGAGTGCCGCCACGAGCGCCAGGCCCGCATACAGCGCCAGGAACTGCGGTAGGACTCCGACCCACAGCAGCGATCCCCCCATGAAGCCGGCGAACATCGCGGAGCCGCCGAGCCTGGCGACGACTCGGCGCCCCCACCGGCCCTGGTCCGAACGGGCAATCCAGCCGAACCGCACCGCCGTTGAGCGCGCCAGGGGCGTCAGGAGAAACGTGAGGGCAAACGCCGTCAGGCCGGTGACAAGCGATGCGGTGAGCCGTTCGGGCATGGCGTTGAGTTGACGTTACGCCGTTTTCGCTTCGGTCCGGCGCCGGCGCGGCTTCCGCCCGGCCGGCGGGACAGCCACGGGGGATGGCGCCTGGCGCAGGCTGTTGACGACGCTGCGGATGATCTCTTCGAGATTCATCGTCGGTCGGAAGCCGATGAGATCAGTGATACGGCTGATGTCCGGCACGCGCCGCGGCATGTCCTCATAGCCTTCCTCGTACGCTTCCTCATAGGGGATAAACTCAATGGAGGAGGAGCTGCCGGTGGTCTGGATCACCCGCTTGGCCAGCTCATCAATCGTGACTTCCTCCTGGCTGCCGAGGTTGAACACCTGCCCGACCGCGCCCGGATGCTCCATGAGGCGGATGAGTGCGCCCACGACATCCTTCACATGAAGGAAACAGCGGGACTGGTTGCCGTCGCCGTGCACCTGCAGCGGCTTGCCCTCCAGTGCATGAGCCACGAACCGCGGGATGACCATCCCGTAGGCGCCGCTCTGCCGGGGGCCCACGGTGTTGAAGAGCCGTACGATCACCGTCGGCACGCCCTTCTCCTTCCAGTAGACGTGCGCGAGGATCTCGTCCACCGCCTTCGAGGTCGAGTAGCTCCAGCGGGTCTTCAGCGGCGAGCCGAGCACGCGGTCGGTATCCTCGCGCAACGGGCCATGGCTGTTCTTGCCGTAGATCTCGGAGGTTGAGGCGATGAGGACCTTCCTGCGGTAGCGGTGGGCCATCTCGAGCACCACCTCGCTGCCGCGGATGTTCGTCATCATGGACTCCAGCGGCTTCTTGATGATGAGCTCCACCCCCACCGCCGCTGCCAGGTGGAAGATGACATCGCACCGCTCCGCCAGCTTGTCCACCAGCGTCTCGTTCAGAATGGTGCCGATGACCACCTGCAGGTTCGGATTGCCGTCGAGGTGGGCGAGGTTCTCGTCGCGACCGGTCGAGAGGTTATCCAATATCGTGACCTCGTGACCATGCGCCAGCAAGCGCTCCGCCAGATGCGAGCCGATAAATCCCGCCCCTCCGGTAATGAACGTTTTCATTCGCTCCTCCCCGCTGGCCTCTCCGTCAGATCGGCGTACAGCGCTTTCATGTTCCGACACAAGCGCTCCGCGCTGAAACGCTGCACCACGAATGTTCTGGCGGCTGCTCCGAGCCGCCGCCGCAAGTTCCCGTCAGCAGCCACCGCCTGCAGCGCCGCTGCCAATCCTGCCGCATCACCCGGCTGCACCAGCATGCCGCGGGCGGTCATGCGAAAGCCGCCTGCGGGAATCGCCGGTGAGGGCCCCTCGGCCTCATCAAGCAAATCGCGCACTCCGCCCACGTCTGTCGCCACGACCACGCGGCCGGCGGCCATGGCTTCAATTAATGCGACCGGGGTTCCTTCGTTCCACGAGGTGAGGCACGCGGCGTCCAATCTCCCATACACGTCGGGAAGATCGCGTTGCCATCCGGTAAATTGCACGAGCGTTTCCAAGCCCAAGCGCTTGGCTTCCTGCTCCAGCGTCAGGCGTTCGGGACCATCCCCGACGATCACGCCTGAAATCGGAACCGCCAGCGGCGGACGCGCCGCTTGTTCCAAGCCCCTCAAGAATAATCCGGGATTCTTAATCGGGACCAAGCGCCCCACCATCCCAATGCGGAACACCGAAGATCCGTTGGGCGGCGGCAGCGCCTCGAGCGATGAAAGATCCAGCCCGAGGGGGATGACGTTCCATTGTGCCGGAATGCCGATCCCAAGCTGGAGCAATTCGTTGCGAACGATGCGGCTGACGGCAATCAGGCGGTCCGTTCCGCGCGCCAGAGAACGCTCTATCATAACAAACACCTGGGAGAGGCGAGGAGAAAAATAGCCGTCGAGCACATGCCCATGAAACGTATGGATGATGCGGCAGGTCGAGGATGGCCGGCCGGTGACGCGCGCGCCGAACCGTGCGAGCCAGTTGTGGGCCATGGCGGCGGTCCGTCCCAGCGCTCCTGCTTTGGCCATGTGCGTATGCACAATGTCGGGCCGCTCGCGCCGGATGATCCTGAAAATCCTCCACCAGGCCCGAAGATCGGCCCAGACATTCAATGGGCGCCTCAATGAGGACACGCGCACGCATCGAACCCCCGTCCGATCAAGCTCAGCGCCCATGTCCCCTTCGGAGACGTCCGGCGTGCCCGTCACGAGGAGCGTTTGATAGCCGTCGCGCAGCCGTTGGCTGAGGAGGATGGCATGAACCGATGGGCCGCCGATGTTGAGCCTCGTGATGATACGCACGATCCGCACGGGCCGCGGCTCCGCGCGTCCGGCGGATCCCCGCGCGCCTAGATCCATCCCTTCCACCAGTAATAGAGCAGGCCGACATACTCATGCAGAATGGCCCGCATGTGGCGCACCTTCACTTCGTGCTCATCGCCGTAGAATCGGCTGTGCGCAATGGGCGTCGGGATCCCTCGGACATTCGGCACCTGCTTCCTCCAGACAAGATCCGCGCGGCGCATGTGATAGGGGGAGCTCACCAGCAGCACCCGCCTCCATCCGTGCGCCTCAAGAATCCGCGAGGTGAACGCGACGTTCTCATACGTGTTGACCGCCTTCGGCTCGAGGACAATCGCGCTCTCCGGAACCCCGAGCGACGTCAGTAACGCCTTCATGACGTCGACCTCTTTCATCGCGGAGGTATAGCCG
>OBEQ010535511.1_pt1 | contig 23967 bp, 21 predicted proteins | sample 1670901 | NCBI WGS metagenome assembly OBEQ01 (sample SAMEA104232315, study PRJEB22302) | groundwater metagenome | biome: forest; feature: aquifer; material: groundwater | place: USA | collected 2011-08-07 | depth 5.4 m | reverse complement strand
CCCCGTGCCCAATCCCCCCGTGACCAATCCCCCCGTGACCAATCCCCCCGTGACCAATCCTCCCGTGACCAATCCCCCGGTCGTCGTCGATACCACCAAGCCTGCGCCGTATAAAGGAACCATGACCCTGTTGAACCAGGTTCTGACGGGCAAGGCTTTCCACGTCAAGGTCGCGACTGCCAACGGTCTGATCGAAGCCACCGTCAGTGACGCCTCCGTCAAGACGGATGGGACGATCTTCACCGCGGTCGACGTCGCGAAGCCCACGCGGATTTTCGTCTTCATTGGTGACAAAGTGGACCCGGCCAAACCCGCTCTGTCCCCGGATGGTTTCCCCATCGTCGGAGAAAAGCCGAGCACCCCCGTCCTTTGATTCTTCCGCTATAAAACCGGCTTTCCGGCCCTGGGGACTTTCTCCCCGGGGCCTTTTCTTTGGTACGCCCGGCACGGGCGATACCTTGAGGGTGCAAGTCCCTCGGAAAGCAGGTCATAGCAATCCAAGCGAAGCGCAACTGCGGAAGGGTGACCGACCGTGGGAAGGAAGCGTGGAGCGAAAGCGCGGGCCGACGAACAGAAACCGGATAACCGGCGATGCCGTTTTGGGCGAGTAGCCAAAGACCCACAAAGCTCTAATTATCAAGAAACGGTGGCGTAGATCCGGCGGTCGTGCATGGAAGGGTGTCGCTCTTATCCGGGGAGATCTCGCCTCACGCCTGAAAAGGTGGAGTCGGCCCTGGACGGAGCGAGACCCCGCGAGTCCAACACGATGTGTTGATGGGCCGGTTGGAGAAGCGCGGAAATGGCTTTGTTCGCTATGCGGATGATTGCAATGTCTACGTGGCTTCGAAGCGGGCAGGGCAGCGCGTAATGGCGTTCCTGCGTAAGCTCAACGGCATCCTCCAACTTAAGGTCAAGGAGTCGAAAACCTCAGTGGACCTAGCGGCACGCCGTAAGATAGTGGGGTACTCAATGTGGCATGGCCCCAAATGGTCCGTGATGCTGAAGGTGGCTCCAAAGGCGATACAGGCGATGAAGGGGAAGGTCCGGCAAATCACCGGACGCAAGGAGGCCGAAGCATTCAGGAAGTGGTGAAGGAACTGAGGAGTTATCTACCGGGGTGGAAGAACTACTTCGCCTTGGCGGAATCCCCCGGGGTCTTCCAAGTTCTGGATGAATGGATAAGGCACCGACTGCGACAAGTGCACTTGAAGCAATGGAAGACCTGGAAAACAATCTATCGGGAGCTACTGGCTCGGGGGGTCCCCGACTGGTCAGCCCGACGGATTGCCGGAAACTCCCGCCGATGGTGGCATAACTCCTGCAAAAACCTGAATCACGCCCGGCCGAACCGATACTTCGACACTCTGGGTCTACCCAGGCTGGGAAAGTAGCCTAATCTCACCGAACCGCCGTTTGCGGACCCGCATGTACGGTGGTGCGCCAGGGGAACGCAGGGGGAAATCCCTGCGCCCCTACGGCGATTCCCCTCCGGAACCCCACCGGGTTTGACCGCACCGGGTTCCGACATCCTCCTACCCTCCTTCCGTACGCCACTGGCCACCGCCCGGTCAAAAGGGTATCCTATCCCTATCCTATGCGGAAGGCCGAGCATGGAAAAACCGAAATTCAGGATCTCCGATCATGACGTGGAATCCCGGCTCGCCAAGCTGACGCCTTCCCAGGCCTCGGCCCTGGAAGGCGCGCTGGCGGATAAAGACCTGGCCCATCGGGCGGCGGGGGAGAGGGACGGACTGCCTCTCTTTCTGCTCCCGATGGCCGAGAACGGGTTTACCGCTCCGCAAATCAAGGCGCTGGCGAATAAGGTACCAGCCGGGTTTCCCCTCGATCACCGGGAAATCTATTTCGACTTCCGCCTGGACCGCTGGATACGGCATATCGAGCCTCCCACGGTTTCCGAAATCCTGGATGAATATCTGGAGAGCGCGGAAACGCCGGCCGCGGGCCTGGCGTATCTCAAAGAGCAATGGAAGGGATTTCTCGGACGCCACGGCCTCGCCTGAAGCGGCTTAGAGTGGCGTGGCGTGGCGCGCGAATCGTCACGCCATGATCATGGGAAGGTCGCGGGCCGCTCAGTCCGGACGGTTCAGAAGGGAATGCTCCATTCGCAGGCCAAGGTCCCTTCCGGGCCGCCCGTGATCGCGAAATGCTGCGGCGCGTCGAAGTCCGCCAGGGAGGCGTCCACCATTCCGTCCAGCACCGCGTACACGTAGAAGAGCGCCATGCCCCAGAAATACTGGTTGCGGCGCTTGCGGTACAAGGTGCGGTCCTTGACCAGCTCGTCCACCGTGGTCGCGTTCTCCTTGCGGGCCACGCTCAGGCGGTCGTTCAACAGATTCACCATCTGCTGGCGCGAGTAGGCCGAGACGGCGCTCGCCCCGATCGTCATCCAAAGCATCCCGAATTTACCGTAACGGCGGTTGTACAATTGTCCGCCTCCCGGAAAGGCCATCCCGCTCAGCATGGCGCGCCGTACGGAGCGCGTCTGGGTGTCCCGATGGCGGCTGAGGTATGCGATTTCCGCCGCGTCCAGGATGCCGTAGAGGTGCAGGCCCAGGGCCCAGGCGAATTGCGAATGGGCCAGGTCTTCCTGCTGCGAAGCCAATTGCGAGCGCGTGCGGGCGAAGGCGATCTGATTGTCCCGGCGCGATTCAAAGGCCGCGGCGCTGTCCGGCGAGGAACCCTGGCGTACGAAATAGAGATCGGCGGAATCCAGGGCCTGTTTGGCCTGGTCCCGCCACCTTGGCACATCCACCAGTTCGGAATAGAGCGCGAGCCCGCCCAGCAGGGTTTCCAGGCCGATGAGGAAGCCGCCGCGCACGGGATGATGACCGTAAATCTGTCCGCCGCCCGGCAGCAGGGCGGAGAGGGGGATGGTCTTGCCGTAGGGCAGGGGTTCCGTGGGGCCGGTCCAATCACGTAGCGGCAGGGTATCGATTTCGGGAATGCCGCTGTGGCCTTGCGCCGCGGCCGGACCGCATACGGCCAGGACGGAGAGAATTATGAGGGAGAGGCCCACGCGCATTGAGCGGAAAAAGTACAAAGAACTGGGCCGATGCCGGTCCCCGGTGGGCGCGGATGCATTTTCGCGTCGCCGTTTCCGGCTGATCCGCCCGGTATCGAGGTTTGAATGGCTCCGTGTGCGGCGGGACAAATCCTGTCCCCGGGTAGGTGGTATATTTTGAAACATGAAAGTCGGCATCCTCAATATCGGTGATGAACTCCTCGGTGGAAAGATCCTGAACACCAACCAGTTCGATCTGGCGCGCATGCTGGCTCCCCTCGGCCACGACATCATCTTCAACCTGGTCGTCGGCGACGAGGTCGGTATCCTCGCCCGCTCCCTGGCCTGGCTGGTCGGTCCGGACGCTCCCATGAAGCCGGACCTGCTCATCCTGACCGGCGGCCTCGGCCCCACCCAGGACGATTTGACCCGACAGGCCGTGGCGGATTTCCTCGGCCGTCCCGTGGTGGAAAGCTCCGAAGCCCTGGCATGGCTGGCGGAATTCCTGGGACGGCCCGCGGCGGAATTGCCCTGGGGCCAACGCATCCAGGCCTCCCTCCCCGAGGGAACATCCCCGTTACGTAACCCGGCGGGTACGGCCTGCGGTTTTCGTTTCGAGGCCGGCGGCGTTCCCGCCTATGCCTTCCCAGGCGTGCCTGCGGAATTGGACGCCATGGCCCGCCTGCATCTCCTTCCCGGTTTGAAGGGGGACGGGGTGCTGCTCGAACGCGCCTTGTACACCTGGGGTTGGTCGGAAAGCGCCCAGCGCCAGGCTTTCCAGGCCATCGCCGTTCCCGCCCATTTCCGTTTCTCCAGCCTTCCGGGGGAGCGGGGCGTGCGCCTAACCCTGTCCACCTTGTGCCCGCCTTCTCTGCAATCCGAACGTGAACGTGAGTTGGACGCGCTGTGGACGCAGATGCTCGGCGCCATTCCCTTTGAAACCATCGCCGATCGCGAAGGAGCGGCCCTGCCGCAGGCCGTGGTGAAATTGCTGTTGGCCCGTAGCGCCAAGGTTTCCGTGGCCGAGTCCTGTACCGGCGGCGGCCTGGGTTTCCTGCTCACCGAGACCCCGGGCAGTTCCGCGGTGTTCCATAAGGGATACCTCACCTACTCCAACGCCGCCAAGGCCGAATTGCTTGGCGTGGATCCCAAGATCATAGAGGCCCACGGCGCGGTCTCGGAAGCAACCGCCCTCGCCATGGCCCAAGGCTGTCTGGCCCGGTCCGGAGCCGCCTTCGCCGCCGCCATCACCGGGATCGCCGGTCCCGATGGGGGAACCCCCGCCAAGCCCGTGGGCACGGTCTGGATTGCCGTGGCCGCCCAAGGCTTCGCGTCGGCCCGGTCTTTCAAGTTCCGCGGCGACCGCAATACCATCCGCTGGCGTTCCGCCTATTCGGCTTTGAACCAACTTAGGCTATTGATTTCCGGGCAATTGGGATGATGAAAAGCTTATTCAAAAATGCCCTTGCACAAATGAGCAGTAGATTGTATTCTTATCAAAACCCCTCCCTCTAGAAGGAGTCTTTCATGTCCGTCAAGAACAAACCCCAAGTCGTTTCCGAGGAAGCCTCGAACAAGAAAAGAGCCCTCGACGCCGCCGTGGCGCAGATCGAAAAGAACCACGGTAAAGGTTCGATAATGACCTTGGGCAGCCAGGAGATCGTCGACATCCCCGTCATCAGCACTGGATGCATCCAGCTGGACATGTGCCTCGGGATCGGCGGATTGCCCAAGGGGAGAGTCGTAGAGATTTTTGGACCGGAATCCTCCGGTAAGACCACCCTGACCCTGCACGCCATCGCCGAATGCCAAAAGGCCGGCGGCGTGGCGGCTTTCATTGATGCCGAGCATGCCTTCGACGCGCTCTATGCCCGCAAGCTGGGCGTGGACATCGACAACCTGCTCGTCTCCCAGCCGGACACCGGCGAACAGGCCCTGGACATTTGCGAGACCCTGGTCCGCAGCGGCGCCATCGATCTGATCGTCGTGGATTCCGTGGCGGCCCTGGTTCCCCAGGCGGAAATCAACGGCGAAATGGGCGACTCCCACATGGGCCTCCAGGCCCGCCTCATGAGCCAGGCCCTGCGCAAGCTCACCGGCATCCTGAACCGCTCCCATTGCTGCCTCATCTTCATCAATCAGCTCCGCATGAAGATCGGCGTCATGTTCGGCAATCCGGAAACCACCACGGGCGGCAATGCCTTGAAGTTCTACGCTTCGGTCCGCCTGGACATACGCAAGATAGCCTCCTTGAAGGAAGGCGAAGAAGTCATCGGCAGCCGCACCAAGGTGAAGGTTGTCAAGAACAAGGTCGCGGCTCCTTTCAAGCAATGCGAGTTCGACATTCTGTACGGCATAGGCATTTCCCGCGAGGGCAGCCTGCTGGATATGGCCACGGAAATGGAAATCATCCAGAAGAGCGGAACCTGGTTCTCCTACGGCAAAGAGCGCATCGGCCAGGGCCGGGAAAAGGCCAGGGATTTCCTCAAGGAGAATAAGGCCATGGCGACGGAAATCGACGCCAAGATCCGCCAGACCCTGGCTGCCGGCCAAGCCGACACCAAGGCCGGCAAGGGTATCACTCCCGCCAACGACGAGTCCTGGGACAATATCGAGATCACCGCCCAAGGGGATACCTGAAGCGAATCTTGCAGCGATAGTTGATGTGAATTGATCCGGTTGGTCCTCCTTCCCGGGAGGGCCGTTCGCCTCTAAGAGCGAAGGGATGGCGCCTCACTGCTCGATGGCCATTCCTCGTCCAGACGACAGCCCTACACCCGTAGGGCTGTCGTCGCATGTGTATCCCGCGATTCTTTCCCATTTTTTCATCAGACCCGCATGGCCGGTTATCGCCATCGGAGAGCATCGTGACGGGTTTTCGATCGCCATGGGCAACGGCCGCCAAGTCAGATGCCGGCGGGGTTGCGGGGCGGCAGGGGTTCCGGTCAAGTTGGAAAATATTCCTTCCGGATTCGCTGTCCAGGGTAAAAAACCGGTAAACCGGACAGCTATTCCCGTCCAGGTCAGTTACTGGCCGGGTTTTTCCCGGCGCCGAATTATATAATTTACGGAGACGTACTTCCGAAAAATCCGAACCCGACCGAGCGCATGAAAGATATTCACAACAGAATCCGAAACCTGATTTGCGCCGTGCTTACGGTGGGCGCCGCCTGCGCATTCGCGGCGTCCGATGACGACATCGCCAGGCCTCTGTTGATGCAGGCCATGGGGAATCAGTACCATGGCCGCTACCAGGCCACTATGCAGTTGGTCAATGAGAATTTCGCGGAGGGCAAGGATTCCCTGGCCGGCTGGGCCGAGTTCGCGGACGATGTGGGAGAACGCAAGATCTGCCTGGCGGGATCCAAGCGCGCCTTCGAATACCGGAGCCTCAACTTCGGCAAGGAACAGTGGATCACGGACGACAACTCCCGCCGCGTACGCCGCATCGCCAACCGGCAATGGAAAAAAGGCATGTTCGGCAACCTGCTTACCTACGAGGATATTCTCAAGCTGCCGGTTGATTTCTTCCTGGAATACTCGTCCTGCAAGGGCGTAAAGACCACGGACAGCAGCTATCAGATCTGCATGACCTTAAAGCCCATTTTCCAGTCCTTCTACAGCCGCATCGATGTGACCTTGGGGAAATCCCCGGTACTGTTGAAGGCCATGACGTTCTACGGAACTCACGGTGAAAAGCTCAAGTCCATGCAGATCAAAGGCTACAAGGAAATGGAAGGCAAGTGGCTGATGACGGACATGGCGGTGGCCGATAACGATTCCCTGGCCAGCCTGCAGATGTGCTTCCGGAATTTTTCCTTCACTGAATCGCCCCAGGCGCAGGGTGAACGTGTCCGGAGCGGCCTCAGCCTTGTGACCAAGCGCCCCATGGTTATCCCCGGTCCGACTGATGGAACGGGAGGCGTTGACGTTGACGGGTCCGACGAGGTTAGTAATTAGGCTCGTCGCTATTGAGTTCGCGAGGCGAACTCACCGCTCCTCGCTTTATTAATTCCTCCGGTACGTCGCTTCGCTCCTCCCATTGCATGAAAGTGGCGAGCGGTCGCCATTGAGTTCGCAAGATGAACTCCACGCTCATTGTAACGATACGGTTCGGCTCATCAGTCTGGAGTTCGTTGCGCAAACCCAACTCTCATCTGCTGAACAGTGGAGAAGGGTTAGATCTTGAGGAAGTGGATGTTCCACTTCCAGTCGGCGGTGAGCACGAAGGATTTCGCGACTTCGCCGGCGGGAATTTGATCGTGCAGGGTCCAGTATCCAATGCTTAGGTCCAGGCCCCGGCGTTGGTGTTCGGGGTTTATTCCCAGGCGGATCCCCGTGATTCCGAATGAGACCTGATTCCGCTCAAGGTCGGTCTGGGTCGTGACCAGATACTGGTCCCGTAGGACAAAGCCGGTAAAGGACATGGATTTGAAAACCGTCCAGGGCCTGAGGTCCAGGGAGAATTGCGCCAGCATATAGCTTACGCGATCCCGGGGTTTGATGAGTAGGCCGTCGCCGTATTCGTAAACGTAGGTCTTGCCCTTGGCATCGATATCCCAAAGGGCACGCGATCCATATAGGTAGAGTTGGGTGCGCTCGATGTCGAGGGTGAAGTTTCCCTGATAGGTGAAGATGTCCGCTCCTGCCAGTTCCTTGGAGCCGGAGATGATGGCGTCGGGGGAATACCTGTGCTTGGCGGGAAGCGTGCTGTCCGAGAAGGAGAACATGGAATTGTGGAACATCAGGCGGTTGTAGCTGAGACCAAACTCCAGGTAACGGAACGGTTTTAAGTTGAAGGACGTGCCCAGGTCCGAGGTGAAAGGGGAGACGTTCAGGTTTCCGTCGGTTTCGAAATAGGTATCCCTGAATAATCCCTTGGAGCCTTCCGCGAGAGGTTCGATCCAACCCACTTCGAAATGGTAGAAGCCATTGGTAAGCATGTAGTCGTAACCCGCTGGGCTGCCCGTAATGCTTACCTGATTCATGAAGAAGGGGCCGAACAAGAGGGGTTTGACGCTGTCTGCGCGCGACCCGCTGGGGAGAGCGGCCACGCAGGCCAGGATCGCGGCGGTGAACAGGCGATGAAGGAAGGAAAGCCGGGAAAGCAAGTACGTCTACCCCTCGTGATTCGTATGTCGGCTAAATCTAAAATATTCGCCGGGCTTCGTCGTCCGGTGGGCGGTTTCCTCTCGGGTGGCGCGGTTCTATTCTTATATTTTAGGCCGACGAAAGCCATCATTCCTGGAGGGTCTTCATGAACACCAAGCTATCCGGCCATTCGGAACCGCAAGCGCGGCGCCCGGAGAGGAGTCCAGTCCGCGGTCTTCGCGTCTCCTTGCTCCCGGCATTCTTGGCCGCTGGTTGCCTGGCCCTGCTTTTGGCGTGCGCGCCCGCCTACACCCGGCCCCTGGTTTCCCGTGGTCTGCCCGCTGAAGAACGCAAGGATTACGTCATCCAGAACGGATATGGGATCCCGGAAAACATCAAGCAGGCCTTCCTGGAAGGTTACGTGGAAGTGGGAATGGCCCGGGAGCTGGTTTTCCAGCTCTATGGGGCTCCGGATCGCACCACGGGCGGGGATACGAATTGGGAATACGTGAACAACAAGGGCAACCTCATCACCGGGATCACGTTCAAGACCGATAAGGTCGAGAAGGTGTACGGGGACCCCAAAGGCGGAAACACCACCGAGGTCAAGGCCGTCAACTGACGAGCCATGGCTGAAAGCCCTCCGGACTGGGATAGGATTGCATCCGATTTCCCCGTCAACGAAAACCTCATCTGGCTGAACAATTGCGGGACCACTCCCGTGGGCGATCCCATCCGCGCCGAGGTCAACCGTTGGCTGGAAGAATATGGCCGCCGGGGGGCATTGGCCGAGGGATTCTCCTATCCTGGGGTGAAAGCGTCCGTCTGCCATCGGCTGGAATCCCTGCTGCGCGCCCGCCCCGGTGAACTCGCCCTCATCCATCATACCGCCGAGGGCATGAACTTCGTTTCCCACGGACTCACCCTCGACTCCGGGGACGAGATCGTGCTCCTGGAAAACGAATACCCGAGCAATGTCTATCCCTGGGAACATTGGCGGGCTAAGGGCGTCCGCATCCGAACCGTGCCCCTGACCGATCGGCCGGAGGATTTCCCCGCCGCCTTCGCGGCTGTGACGGGACCCCGCACCAAGGTCGCATCCCTTTCGGCCGTGCATTGGTGCTCGGGCATGCCGATCCCGCTAGAGGAGATCGGCCGCATGTGCGCGGAACGGGGAATCCATTGGGTCGTGGACGGATCCCAAGGCGTGGGATTGATCGATCTGGATGTAAAGAAGGCGGGTATACATTTCATGGCCTTCTCGGCGTGGAAATGGCTTCTGGGCCCCATCGGCCTGGGCGTCCTGTACATCGCGCGGGAACATCTCGATACCCTCCAGCCCATTTTCAAAGGCACGGAATCCGTACCCCAGGACGGGGAATACCTGCCCTACAAACATGCCTGGAAGCCTTCAGCCGATCGCTTCGCCATTTCTACCGGCGCCATGACGGAATGGGTTTATCTTGATGCCAGCCTGGCCTATCTGGAAAGGATCGGGTTTGATAGGGTCAGGGAGCGCATCCGAGGTCTCGCCCGGAGGCTGGGGGATGGTCTCAGGGAGCTGGGCTTCCAGATCGCATCGGATGCCTGGGGCCGGGAATCCGGGATCGTGGCAGCCTCGCGAAAGGGCCTGGACGCGGCCTGGGCGGTCAAAGCACTCAAGGACCTGAATATCGTAGCGGCGGAACGCTTGGGGCGCATCCGCTTCGCACCCCATGTCTACAACACCGAGGCGCAGATGGACACGGTCATCGCGGAGATGCGTGTCTTGACGATGCGGGTGCCGTGAAAGCCAAAGCGCCGGCCAAAATGAAAAAATGGCCGGGGAGTATGTCCGGTAACGTGCAGGACTCCGCCGCGGCCTTGACCGCCTGGTTTCAAGCCAATCAAAGGGACCTTCCCTGGCGGAGGCCGTTCCAAAGCGCGCGCAACCTAAGCTCAGGGACGTCCGCCGGCCTGGTCCGGGAAACGCCCGCAATTCTCCCGTCCGCATCCACCGGTTCTTTCGGCTACATCGAATCCAGCGTTTTGAACGGAGCGGCTACCTCCGCCGAGCCCGTTCCCAGGCGCGATCCATATGGTACCTGGATTTCGGAAATCATGTTGCAGCAGACCCAGGTCGCCACGGTGATGGAGTACTACCGCCGCTGGATGACGCGCTTCCCCGATATCGCCACCCTCGCGCGCGCGGAAGAAGCGGATGTTCTGGAGGCCTGGGCCGGGTTGGGTTATTATTCGCGGGCCCGTAACGTGCTGGCTACCGCACGCAAGGTGATGTCCGATCATGGCGGCAGCTTCCCCTGGAAGCGGGAGGATTTGCTGGGCCTGAAGGGAGTGGGGGAGTACACCGCGGGCGCCATCGCGAGCCTGGCCTTCGATCTCTCCGAGCCCATCCTGGACGGGAACATCGTGCGCGTCTTCAGCCGCCTCAACGGGATCGGTTATTTGCCGGACACCAAGGAAGGCCGGCAAACCTATTGGGAACTGGCGCGCGTCTGGGCGGGATCCGGCCGCCCGTCCCTGGTGAATGAAGGCCTGATGGAACTGGGAGCGCTGGTTTGCGCTCCCAGGTCGCCGGATTGCGCCCGCTGCCCGCTCACGGCCTTCTGCGCCGCCTACGCCGCCGGCAATCAGGATGCTTACCCTCCGGCGCGCTCCCGCAAGGATACCGTGGACGTAAGCGGCTTCGCCGTCGTCGCCTTCGCCGGGTCCGGAAGCGCGGGACGGGCGTTGCTGTATACTCCCGGCAAGCCGGAACGGCTCGCCGGATTGCTCACCTTCCCGGTATTCGCCGCGGAGGATCTTCCCGCCCTGCGCGCGGCCTGGAAAGCGGGTTTGCCCGCCCTGGCCGAAGCCTCCCTACGTCCCCGGGCGGTTACCGTAACCCACAGCATAACCCACCACCGCTACCGCCTGCGCATCGTCGAGGCGCGCGTGGAGGCCGGTGCCGTGTCCGGGCGGCTGCCGGTGGGGTACGCCTGGGCGCCGATCGCGGATCTGGATCGGATGCTGGTCAGCTCACTGCCGCGGAAAATCTGGAAGGCGGTGGGGACCTGAGATCCGTTCCAGGCCCGGCTTACGCCGCGGGCATCCGCCGGCATGTCGGGCCGGGGATCGGGATTCGCTCAGTTCAAGGTCGGGGCCGGGGGTCGCTCAGGGCCCGGCGGTAACGGTGGTGTCCACCGGAAGCGGGCGCATCTTCGCCAGGCTGCAGCAGCGGAAACCGATGACGCGGCTGGAATAGAACGGACGGGCCGGCTTGGTTCCCATGGCGGTATAGGCGTTCAGGTACTTGATCGCGAACTTCCCATCGGCCTTCTTCACGGTCCATTCGGAATTGGCAGCCTCCCGCTGGAAAATCCGTTGCAGCGCAACCTGCGAGGTATCCCGCATTTCCGTGGCATCCAGGGTATCCACTACTTCCGGCGCGCCTTTTGAGCTTACGAAGGTGACTACGGCCAGGGCCCGCTTGGTCAGTACGGCCGAAATGGGTTTGCGGCCCTTGAAAAGGGTATCGGCTGATGCGGGCAGAAGGATGGTATGGGGTTCCTTGACGCCGGCGACGAAGGCCAACAGGGTCGCTCCCGTGGTATCCGCGAGGTTGGGGATGATTTCCGTGATGGCCGCGCCCAGCAGGGTGCTATCGATATCGATGCAGCGATGCCCGGTGAGGCCCGCACCGTAGATGACCGCGATCTTCAGATGCGTTTCGTCCAGGCAATCCGGGCGATATATAGGCCGCACCTGGGCGGCGAAATCGCGGTTGGAACAGCGCGCCAGGTTTTGGGTGAGGGACTGCTGCGGAAAGGTGGTCTTGAGATAATTGCCGCCGCGGATGCCGTGCGGCGCGTTGCCCGCGGTATCGCTGAAGGCGAAGTCATGGAAGAGCGTGTCTTTGCGTCCAGGTTGGGCATAAGAATTGGCCACGTAGGGATCGCGGACCCACTCGGACAGGTTTCCCGCCATATCGTAGACACCCTCGGTGGTGAGGCAGATGGAATTCCGGAGTTCGAACGACATGGCCATGGCGGAATCGTTGGTTCCCTGGTTGCAGCTGGATTGGAGGATGGAGGGGTCCTTGCCCTCGGACTGGATCCCGTGGGTAAGGTTGGTGGCGTCCGGGCCTTTGCAGGCCCGTTCCCATTCGACTTCGGAGCACAGTTGGGTGGCAAAGGCCGTATCGATGCCCCCGCAGATTTCCTTGGCCTGATCATAAGTCACGTCGGAGACGAAACGCTTGCCGGTGGAATCCCGGTGCTCGTAGGGTTCGATGCAGTAGGGCCCCATCACAACGGGAGCCGAAGGACGCTCGTCCGCCGATGATGACGCATTGTCGCCCAAGGTGAACCTGCCCCGGGGTACGGGGATGAATCCTTTGGGGCAGACAAGGGCGCTGTCGTCGCCGACGAACTTCACGGAATCCGTCCGCACGGTCAGGGTATCCGAAAGCGATTCGAAGCCCGAGCGGTCGAAGGCGGCCAAACGGAGGCTGAAGGTGGTGCCCGGGGGAAGGAAATTCATGGCGATGCGGAAGGATTCGGACTTCCCGTTGTTCGTGGTGTCGATCAGGACAACCGTGTCCACCCGGTCCAGGCTGGTGGTCTTGGCTGTCGAATCGCGCATCAGGATGCGGGTGAGATGGTATTCCCGGATATTGAAATTCGGAACCGGTCCGGGGATCAGGCCGGTATCGCCTTCCACCAGATCCCGCGATGCGGACCATTTCAGGATGAAGCTGTTCCGAGAAACGGAATCCGCTTTCTGCACGGGTTTGGTAGGCTGCGTGGTGTCCGTGTTGATCACGGTGAAGAATTCCATGGCATTGGTGTTGGGGTTGCCGCTGCTATCTATGGCCAAGAGCCGGTAGGTCAGATTGTCGAAAGGCTGCAGGTTTCCGATTATGAGGTGTAGACTATCCGCCAAGACCGGGTGGGTGCGTTTGGAGGAGTGGTTGGAGTCGGGCAAGGTAAATGTGTATTTGGCAAGCACACTATCATAGGACGCGGAATTACTTGCCGAGGCGGTTTCGTCCCGCTCTCCGACGAAATAGGAGAGTACGGTCGGTCGGAAGGAATTTTTCTTGGCCAGGGTTACGTTGTTCGTCAGCTTCACTTCGAGCACGTACTTCCTTATCAGTCCGGTGTCCTGGGAAGGATCGAAAAAGCTGACCCGATCGGTGGGGCGCAGCCAGGCGATATCCACTTGTCTGGCCCGGGGCGTGAAGGACGGGTGGAATACGTCCGGGGGCTGTTTGTCCCGCGTTTGGAAGTAGGCGAATTGCGGCTGTCCAGGCGTGGCGTCCCCGCTATAGACCGGAACCAGGCCGAAGTCGAGGTTTCCGGAAACGTCGTCTTCACGCCCTACGGAGTCCAGGATGAAGATTTTTTTGGAACCCTTTGTAAGGGTATCCTGTTTGAATCCTTTATTGCCGAAGACGAACACCAAGGTATCCTTGGGGGCGAGGGATTGGACGATGATGCTGGAGAACTGGGGCTTGTCCTTCAAATCGTTCCAACGCACTCCCGGGGCGCGAGGATCCGTCGTATCCAGGTAGATCCGGTACCCGATCAGATTGGCGGTATCTTCCGGCCTCACCCAGGTCAGTTGGTATTTCTTGGCTTTGATGCATTCTTCCGCGGGCGCGAACGGGTGCGTCTCACGGCAAAAGGGATGGTCCGTAAAGGTGGTATCCGCGCGGAAAAAGCTGGGGCTGCGCAGGTAGGCGAAGCTGATGCGTTCAGGGTCGGGTGAACAGGCAAGGAGAATGGCGCCCAGGGAGAACCAGAGCCAGGCTTTGGAAAAGCGCATTGCCGGTGTAAGATATAAAGAAACGAAGGTTGAAAACCGCATGCCGGATAGCCATTGTCCTAATAAAACAGCCTTTTTTCGACACCAATCCGGGAAACGGAAAGGACCTCCTTGATAGGAGGTCCTTTCGCATAAGCATCGGGGCAAACAGTGCGCCCCTGGAGTCTGGAAGTCCGGAACGGTTGGGCAGGAGCCCTACGGGCGGGAGTCCGCTCGCATCCGGATTCGACTTAGGCGGCCGCCTTGGCGTCGGCCGGGTAGACGCTGACCTTTTGGCGATCCTTGCCGAGGCGCTCGAACTTGACCACGCCCTCGATCAGGGACCAGATGGTGTAGTCGCGGCCCAGGCCCACGTTCAGGCCAGGATGCCAGCGGGTGCCCTTCTGACGAAGGATGATGTTGCCGGCGATGACCTTTTCGCCGCCGAACTTCTTGACGCCGCGGTACTTCGGATTGGAGTCGCGACCGTTACGAGTGCTGCCAAGACCTTTTTTGTGTGCCATGTCTTACTTTCCTTTGGCCGCAGCGGCCACTTTCTGAGCCCTGGTGAGAGGGACGTTTTGGACTTTCTGGGCGGCCAGGGCCTTGATGCGGGCGCGGGCGCGGAGCTTGGCTTTTTCGTCGACGCTGGACTTGTCGCTGCCGACGGCGATCTCGGTGACGAGAACTTCCGTGAAGAGCTGGCGATGACCGACGGTCTTGCGGTAGCGCTTGCGGGCCTTGCGCTTGAAGGAGATGACCTTATCGCCCTTGCCCTGGTTCAGCACTTCCAGCTTCACGGCGGCGCCGGAAACGAGGGGCGCGCCGACTTTGACGGCATCGCCGTTCGCGAACAGGAGCACGTTGGAAACGGTCACGACGTCGCCGACCTTGGCGTCCATCTTCGGGACCTTGAGCGTTTCACCCACGGTGATTTTGTGCTGGAATCCACCGCATTCGATGACTGAGTACATGGTCGTCCTTTATCTCTATCTGCTAAATGACTCGGCATTCCGACGATAACGGAACCCGGAAAAACAGGCGCATTAATTTACCAAAAGGTTCCTGAATTTTAAAGGGAAAGACCGCATTTGCCGGTCTTTTGCCGGTTAAAGGGGCTCGAAATCAGTGCGGAAGACGGTCCCGGATGCCCTTGACCTTCTGCAGATAGGCCGGATTGGGCTGGAATTCGGAAATATAGGCGTTCGCGGATTTCATTAGGTTGATGCGGCTGACCGGGGTTTTTTGGGCTTCGAAGGTGGCTGCGTCGGTACTCCAGAGCAGATACATGACTTGTTCATGGAAAAGGTTGGGGTGCATAAATTCCGGGCGGGACCCCTGCAGCTCCACCAGATCCTTGCGGGTCTCAGGGGAGGTGGGGTTGCGCATCAGCACCAACTGGGACTTGAGCAAGCGCAAATCCGGGGAATTCGGGTTTTTGGTGAGGTAGATCGAGATCCGTTCGAAAGCGTATGGATCCTCCTCCCGGACCAAGGTCTGCACCTGGACAAAGGACTCCTGGTTCCAGACTTCGGATTCCTGCAGCGCGGCCGAAGCGGCGGTCGCCATCGCGCCGATCTTTCCGGACTCGCCTTCCGGGGCGTTGGCCTTTCCATTCCTCGTTGGATCCTTTTCCGCGGGAGCGCTCTTGGCCGGCTTGGCGGCGGCGGGTCGGGTCTTGACCGCGGCATCGAGATTCTCCAGGGTTTCCCGGACCGGATTGCCCTCCTTGGCGCCCGCATGCGCAGAGCCTGAACGTTCCCCGGGCCGATCTTTCGCGCCGCCGGTTTCCGATCCCGGCAGGGGGGCTGAGACGCCCAGCCCCGCCGCGGCCGTATGCATTCCGGAGACCTCGGCAGTGCTCCCGGTTTCCCGGGCCAGGTGGGAATGCCGCGGACTCAACCACCAGGCCGCGCCCAGGGCCAGCAGCAGCCCGGCCGCGACCGGAGCGGCGTACACCAGGGGCGGGCGCTTGCGGTGGGGGTAGGGGAGTCCCAGGCTGGTGACGTAACCTGCAGGTGGCGGTAACTTGGGCATTTCCACGCTGGACGCGTTGTCCGTCGTCTGCCGCCCGTCCGCGACGATCAGATCCGGCTTGGCCAGCTTCTTGCCGAGGGCGATGAGCACGTCGTTGACGGTCTTGCCTCCGGAAAGGGTGTGGAACACCTCTTCCATGTCCGGGCGCATGGAGGCGGCGTCCGGGTACTGGTAGGGCTGGTCTCCCAAGGGTTGGGAGAAATCATGGTACACGATGCATTTGCGCAAGACGCCGGAGGCGAAATTGTGCGCGGAGGCGATCTCCAGATGGCATTGGGAATAGGCTTCCGGATCCAGGATCTTGACGATGATCTGGGGCGAGGTTTCGCCGTAGAAGGGGAGCCGTCCCGTGAGCAGCTGGTAATACAGGACGCCGATGGCGTGGATGTCGTGCTGGGTCTCGCGGAAGTCCCGCCAGAAATCCTGGTACTGGGCCTTCTGCTCCGGGCTGTTGGCCTTCTGCAGGCGGGCCTTGCCCATGTATGGGATGGTGCCTACCAGGTTCTGGTCCACGGTGACGTTCTCGGTGAGCGCGGTCTTGGCGGTGCCGAAATCGATCAGAACCAGGCGGCCCTTCTCATTGCCCTTGACGCCCAGGATCAGGTTGCCCGGGGAGATGTCCCGATGGGCCACTCCGAAGATCTCCCGGTCCGGAAGATGTACGTTGGCGCGGTGGGCGTATTCCATGGGGTAGAGGGCGGAGAGGATGAGCGCCGAGGCGGTGACGGGATCGAGGAGATCCTGCCAGGCGCAGCCGAGTTCGGCTTGGCGCTGACCCACGATGTCCAGCAGGCTGCGCAGGCTATAGCCCTGGATGTAGTCCAGGATCATGTAGCGGTGGCCGTGCTTGTCGCCCTGGCCGCGCAGGGTGACGATTTGCGGATGCTTGAGACGGCTGAGGATCAGGCCTTCCTCGAGGAAGGTTTTGAGGTGCCGTCTGCGGGACGCCTCGTCCAGGCCCGAGTCCTGGGAGATCTTGATCACCCGGTGTTCCTGGAGTTCCTCGTCGAAGGCGAGGAAGGTCAGGCCATAACCGCCACGGCCGATCAACCGTTCGACGACGCACTTCTCGAAGCGGGAGCCGATCAATTGGTCTTGGGCGATCATGATCTTGCTGGCACGCTCAGGGCTCGTACACTCCGGCGACGGTCGTGTCGCGGTAGCCGTTTTCCAGATAGTTGACCTTGTAGCGGTCGGCCAGGGCCTTCAGGTATTTCTTGAGGTTCTTGCCGGCCTTGGCGGACTGTTCCTGCACCAGGGCGCGGGCGATCTGGAGTTGATAGCTTTCGTACTTGCCGTCGTTGCGTTCCGTGAGCAGCACCAGGTGCCATCCCAGCGGGGTGCGGAAGATCGGGGACATCTGTCCCACCTTGAGGCTGCTGACCTGCTTCTTGAATTCAGCGTTGAAGTCGCCGGGCAGGAAGCGCTGCAAATCCCCGCCGTCCTTCTTTTCCGGTCCGTCGGAAACGTCCCGGGCCTTCATCACGAAATGGGTGAGCACCACGTCCATCTGGGCAGAGTCCCTGATGATATCGCCGCGGATCTTCTCCAGCTCGGCCTTGCGCTTCTGGATTTCAGAGGGGACGGCTTCCTTGTCGATCATGAACAGGATCTGGCAGGCGCGCAAGGAGTCGTTGATTGGGAACGCGGCCTTGTTCGCCGCGAAGAAGTCCAGCATCTCCTTCTGGGTGGGGCGGCTGACCGGGGACATCTGGGTATTGAGGAGCTTATCCGCCTTGATCTGGCGTGCCATCTTCTCCCTGAGCCCCTGTTCGGAATCGCCCGCTTCCTTGAGGGCCTTCTTGAAGGCCTCGTCGTTGGGGAAGTTGGCCTTGAACATGTGTCCAAGTGAATCGATGGCTTTGTCGTCCGCGATCACGTTCAGGCGCTTGGCTTCCAGGTCCAGTAGCTCTTGCCCGATGAGATTAGTGGCGACCATGCGCTCCAGGTACTGCTTCTGCCGGTCATCCATGTTTTCCGGCGCCTGTTTGACTTTGACCATGAGTTGGACCAGGGTGTCTATCTGGCGCTTGCGGATCTTGTTCGGTCCCACGGTGATGACGACGGATGCCGGGGTTTTTGGCCCGCCTTTGGTGGCGGAAGCGGCGGAACCGGTTTTCGCTTTGGCGGCTTTGGCTGCGGCGGGGGCTTTTGCCGGAACGGTTTCGGCGGCTGCGGGAGCGGTCACTGCGGCAGGGGCTGCGAGGGCAGGGGCCGGAGCCACTGCTTCGGGTTGGGCTGGAGGGGCGACGGCCTTGGGAGCGACAGTGGCCGCGGAAGCGGCGGGTTGCGCGGGAGCATCGGCGGCGGCAACGCGGGAAGCCGGGGCCAAGGTTACGGTCAACGCGGCCAGCAGGGCGAGAAAGCGATTGGAAGGCGACATGTAGGGTAGGGCCTGGTCAAAGGGTGGAAAATTCTGTTTTTTAAATGATAGATTAGACTGGAAAAATAGGAAAATCAGAGCGGAAGGACCGGGCTCCCAGGGTGGATTACGACCTAATCATCATCGGCGGCGGAATCAACGGCGCGGCCCTGGCCCGCCTGGCGGCATTCCAAGGCCTGTGCACGGCCCTCTTCGAAGCCGGGGACTTCGGCCGGGGCGCAAGCACCAATACCTCAAAACTGCTTCATGGCGGTCTGCGCTACCTGGAAACCTTCGATTTCGGCCTGGTGCGGGACGCGGTGCGCGAGCGCGCCCAATTGCTGACCATCGCCCCCCATCTGGTGGAAGCCCGCCGTTTCCTGTTCCCCAAGACCCGCCTGGGCCGCCATGGGCGCGCCGGAATCAAGGCCGGCCTCACCTTGTACGATCTGCTGGCGGGGAGACTGCGCATGGATCCGCATCGCTGGGTCACTCCCGCGGAACTCAAGGGACATGAGCCGCATTTCCTTCCCGACGAAGCCTGCGGCGCCTACGAATATTCCGATTGCGTGATGGACGACGCCCGCCTGGTGATGGAGAACCTGGTGGACGCGGCCGCGCTGGGGGCGGAAATCCACAACTACAAGAGCTTCCAGGGGGTGGAACGCGCAAGCGACGGTATCATGGAAGTTACCGTGCTGGATCGGCTCACGGGCCGCGAGTCGGTCCAGCGCGGACGCAGGGTGGCCCTGGCCTTGGGTCCCTGGACCGATCAGGTGGCCAAGGGGGCCTTTCCGGGGAGCCCGCCGCAGGTGCGCCTCTCGCAAGGCATCCATCTCATCGCGGACGGCCTGCCTTCCCAATCCTGTTTCATCCTGCCCGTGCCCCCGGCTCCGGACGGGACCGTCAGCAAGCGCTATTTCTTCATCGTCCCCTGGAAGGGCAAGCATCTCATCGGCACCACCGAAACCGAGGTGGGTCTTTATCCTCCCGACCCGACAGTGCCAAAGGACCACGAGGTGGCGGAACTGATCGGCCTGGCGCGCGCGTATTTCCCTGGCTGGACCCCAGACGTCCTCTGCACCATTACTGGGCTCCGTCCCTTGGCCCGCAGCAAAGGCTCCACCATCACCTTGAGCCGCGAACACGAGTTCCACCGCCTCCAGGAAAACGTCAGCTCCGCCGTGGGCGGCAAGTACACCACCCACCGCAGCTTCGCGGAAGCGTTCCTGAAGTTCGCGCTGGATAAGAAGTCCGGTCTCAAGGACATCAAGCCCCGCCCGTTGCCCGGGGCCTGGGCCGATGCGGGCGAGCGCGATCGGATCCGCGAGTCCTTGCGCGCCTACGGTTTCGCGGACGAGGCCGTGGCCTCGACCTGGATGCGCCGCTACGGGAAACGGGCGTTGGAATTGGCCGCATACGTCGCCGCCGCGCCCGCGCGCAAAGAGCGGCTGCCGGGGCCGTATGGATTGCTGCTGGGCGAAGTCGAGTTCTCGGCCGAGAAGGAATGGGCCAAGACACCGGAGGATTTCTTCCGCCGCCGCACGGACGCGTATTTCACCCGCGGGGGCGGCTGCGAAAGCCGCGTGCGCGTGGAGGCGCTATTGCAGGAGCGCACGCCCAACCTGCGGAAAAGCCTGGGAGCGGATGCGGACTATATGGCCTTCCTGGCGAACAACCGCCACGTGGCCGCGGGATCGGTTTCCGGCGCGGCTGCGACCGCGGCATCGGCCGCAGGTGCTGGAGGGGGTACGGGCGAAGGTGCAAGCGAGATCGGGATCACGAAGGAGGCTTCATGAATCCCCTTTGGAAAGTGGCCCACCGCGGCTGGCATAAAATCCATATCGAGAACACCATGGAGGCCTTCCGCGCGGCCTACGAGGCCGGTTGCCACATGGTGGAGTTCGATGTCCAACTCAGCCGTGACGGCATCCCCGTGGTCTTCCACGACGACGATTGCAAGCGCCTGGCGGGCAAGCGCGACAATGTGTTCGATCTGGACTGGAAGGATTTGCAGGCCTTGAACCTGCGCGGCACGGGCAAGGCGGGCGGGCTGCCCTCTTACCGTATCCCCAGCCTCGAGCAGTTCCTGCATGAGTTCGGATGCAAACCCTTCTACCTGGAATTGAAAATCCCCCAGGCCGTGGCCGGCAACCAGGGCTACGTGGAAATGCTCGCGGACAAATGCGCGCGCATGGTACCGGCGGCGGGCGCCCATGCGGATACTTTCCTGGCCAGCTTCCACGGGGGCATCCTCCGTTACCTGGATCGGCAGAAGGCCTTTCCCGTGCTGGGCGGCATCTTCGAATCCTATGAACGCTTCGACGAGGTCCACTCCGGCAAGGACGCAGAGACCGCCGTGGCCATAAGGTATTTTTCCGTCTCCTGGGAGATCTTCCGGAAATACGCCCGCGACAGCACCCTGGCCTCCGAGCGCAACGCCCGCCAGGCGCAGGTGAAGCCTACGGAGCTCGATCTGCTCGCCGTCCGCAAGACCGCGGTCATTCCGGGCACCGATCTTTTTCTGATCTGGGATTTGAAAGGGGAGAAGGAGTTGCGCGCGGCCCAGGGGTACGGAGTGCGCGGGGTGGTGGCCGATGATGTGGAAGCGATGGTGAGACTGTGAAGATGCAGAGAACCTTTGGAATCCGGATTCGGATTTGAGGCAGCGGTTCCATTTGCATGTTCCCGACCCCCGACTCCAGACATGAGGCCGCTACAATCCTCCCCACACTTTTCCGTCTCTGCTTTCCCAACAACCAATCTTCTATGCTTCCGCTCAGAACAGACTGAAGAACGACCTCCGCAAATCCAGCAGCAGCACCTGCCGCGAAGGCTTGATCACCAGTCGCCCGGTTTCCTTGAGGAAGGCCGTTATGTCCTCGCCGTCCAACTGGCAGAACTCCCCGTTTCCACCGATGATTTCCAGGCTGCGGGCCCGGTACAGGCGGATATGGCGGCCCATGAGCTTGGCGAAGCGTGGAACGATACGGGTCATCCCTACCAGCAGCGAGAATTTCCACAGCCGATCGAAGACGGCGATCTCCAGGGTGCGATCGTCGAATCGGGCCGATGGGAATATGCGCGCGCCGGCCGCGTAGGAGTTGATGTTGGCGGCCACGCAGCATATCGTGCCGTCCAGCTCGATGCGTTCTTTACCTCTGCCGGTATCGATCAGCAAGGTGCATTTGCCGGAGATGCGGTGGGGCGACCGGCTCGTGAACGCCTTCACGTAGAACAGCTTGTTGAAAATAGAGCCGGTGGGAATCTTGCCCGCCTTGCGCGCCACGTCGAAGTCGTGCAGAACCGCCGCGTCCATTCCCAGGCTTACGTACGAGGCCATGGTAAGTTTGCCGTTCACGTCCCACATGTCGAAGCGGACGCATTGCGCCTTTAGGAGGCGCTTCACGCAAGCCAGCAGTCCGCGCTCGTTGTAGATGCGGAAAATGCCCAACGCTCGGCCCAGATCATTGCCGGTCCCCAAGGGGATAAGGCCGATTTCGGTTTCGCGCAGATCCTGTTTGCGCAGTCGGTTGAGCACGAAGCCGATGGTGCCGTCGCCGCCCACGGCGATGACCTTGCGCGCCGAGGCCAGCAATGAATCCGTCTGCGCTTCCAGGCGGCTCGCCTCCGTCAGTTCCGCCTTCCAGTCGCCGCGTTCGAAACCGAAGGAATCCATGATCTCCGGCAATTGGTTGAAGACGCGCTTGCCCACGCCGCCGCCGGAAATGGGATTGATGAGGAAAGCGATGGCTATGCGCGCGGCGGATCCGGCGGGTTGCGCGGCTACCGGAAGCGCGGCTTCAGTCGGCATTGAACCACCGTGAGACGCGCAGCAGGATGAAATCCTTGAGGCGCGTGAGGTATTCGCGCAGTGGGATGCTGGAAGGGCCGGCGTCCTCGCTCACGACCAGGCCGGAAGCGTCGAAGCCCATTGATTGGGCGATGTACAGGGCGCGGGGGAGATGGTAGTCCTGGCTCACGATCAGGATCCTGCGGATGCCGGAGCTGCGCCGGAAGTTGAGCAAGGTAACGTAGGTGGAACGCCCCTTCTCGTCGACGAGGATGTCCTCGGGGGGGACGGCGTTGCGGCGGGCGTAGTCCAGCATGGCCACGGTCTCATTGTATCCGCCCGGGATGGCGTGTCCGGACAGGATCAGCTTGACGCCCTTGTGCAGGACCAGGTATTTCAGGGCGCCTTCCATGCGCTGGCGCAGCACCGGCGAAAGCTTTCCGGAACGGTAGACGCTGGCGCCGGGCACGATGACGGCGTCGACCTGGGCGATGGCCGCCGGGTCCGTGAACATGCGGGACTTGGCCTTGACCACCACATAGGCGTTGATGACCCAGGCGCAGAGGATCAGGATGAGGGCGAAGACGCCGGCGGTTTTCAGCCAGACCATGCGCGGGCATTCAGATACACATCCTTGACGTGCACGTACTTGTCCGCCAGCTTGGCCAGGCCGGCGATCTCTTCGGCCGAGAGCTTGCGTGTCACCTTGGCGGGATTGCCCATGATCAGGGAACCGGCATCGAAGGTTTTACCCTTGGAGAGCAAGCTTCCGGCCGCGATCAGGCAATCGTCCCCGACCTTGGTCCCGTCCATGATGATGCTTCCCATGCCCACCAGCACGCGGTCGCCGATGGTGCAGGCATGGATGGTGCAACCGTGGCCGATGGATACGTCCGAGCCGATGGCCGTGCCGAGATCGCTGGCGACATGCACGGTGGTATGGTCCTGTATGTTGGAGCGCGCGCCTACGGAGATGGAGTTGATGTCCGCGCGCAGGACGCACTGGAAGAAAACCGAGGAATCCTCCGCCAGGGTCACCTGGCCGATGATGTCCGCGCTGGGGGCCAGGAAGACCCTTTGCCCCAGGTCGGGTCGCTTATCGCCGAATGACAGTATCAAGGCGCCCCGCTCGGATGTCCGTCCCCTCTCGGGGACGGCCGGTTTCACTTCAGATGGGAATAGGCAGGATAGGAAACGAGTTCGGTCTTCTCGAACCAGTAGGCGATCTCCCGGGCCGCGCTCGTGGTCGAGTCCGAGGAGTGGACGATGTTCTCGCCGGTGTTGGGCGCGAAGTCGTGGCGGATGGTGCCGGGCGAGGCGTTGGCGGGGTTGGTCGCGCCGTTGATGGTGCGCACCTTCTCGACGGCCTTTTCGCCGGAGAGGGCGATGAGGACCACGGGACCCGAGGTCATGAAACCCACGAGTTCGCCGAAAAATCCCCGTTCCTTGTGCTCGGCGTAGAAGCCTTCGGCTTCGGCCTTGGTCAAGGACTTGATCTTGATACCCGAGACCGACAGGCGGGACATCTCATAGCGGGAGATGATTTCTCCGACGATGCCGCCTTTGACGCCGTTGGGTTTGATGATGACGAGAGTTGATTCCATGCTGGTTCCGGATTCCTTGGTTTGGCAACAAAGTAATAAATCAGGCCGATTTTGGAAATTTAGGCCTTCCGCACTCCGGGAGGATCCAAATAAGTCCGGATCTCACTATATTATCCGCTGCCGGAATTCGGACTTGTCATTGGTCCGGGATACGACGCATGCGGATTTAGCTCAGTTGGTAGAGCTTTTGCTTCCCAAGCAAAGGGTCGCGGGTTCGAGTCCCGCAATCCGCTCCATAAGCCCCTTCGGGTTGCCTGATTTCACGAGGAAT
>OBEQ012299960.1_pt1 | contig 23980 bp, 26 predicted proteins | sample 1670901 | NCBI WGS metagenome assembly OBEQ01 (sample SAMEA104232315, study PRJEB22302) | groundwater metagenome | biome: forest; feature: aquifer; material: groundwater | place: USA | collected 2011-08-07 | depth 5.4 m | reverse complement strand
TAATAGAAGCTTATGAGGTATAATCCCAACTCTATGACTCAAAAGAAGTTACAATGATTTTCACAACATTCCCTCTCTTGTAGTCCTGCGTGTATGCCTAGCGTTTCCAAAACAGAAGATCTTGAACGCCTTCGTCACAGTTGTGCTCATATTTTAGCACAAGCCGTCCAGAGCCTTTTTCCAAACGTGAAACTTGCGATTGGCCCTGCAATCAAAAACGGTTTTTATTATGACTTTGACTTAGATCGCTCGTTTACGGAGGATGACCTTAAAAAAATTGAAGCTAAATGTCTTGCAATTATTAAGGAAGGACAAACTTTTTCTGGAAAAAAAATAACCAAAAAAGAAGCCCGTGAATTATTTCAGAAAAGGGGGGAGCGCTACAAGCTTGAAATTTTGGAGGGGCTTCCAGAAGATAATATTACACTCCACACAAACGGTCCTTTTATCGACCTCTGCCGCGGCGGGCATGTGGAAAAAACAAGCGATGTAAAAGCATTTAAGCTTTTAAATGTGGCAGGCGCTTATTGGCGCGGAAGCGAACAAAATCCCATGCTTCAGCGGATTTATGGAACGGCTTTTTATTCTGAGAAAGATTTAGAAAATTATCTGAAGCAACTTGAAGAAGCCAAAAAGCGCGACCACAGAAAATTGGGTCGAGAACTCGACCTATTTAGTTTTCACGATGAATCTCCCGCGATCCCATTTTTTCACCCTAAGGGAATGGTAATTTACAATGAGCTGATTCGCTACTGGAAGGAAGAACATGCGCGGGAAGGATATCTTGAAATTCGAACGCCCATGATATTGCGGGATCAGCTTTGGAAGCAGAGCGGCCATTATGATCATTATAAAGATCATATGTACTTTACAAAGATGGATGAAACGCAATTTGCGATTAAACCCATGAATTGCCCTGGAAGTACCCTTGTGTATCGGAGCCAGCAGCGTTCTTACCGAGATCTTCCGCTGAGATTGGCTGAATTAGGGTTGGTACATCGTCATGAGCTTTCAGGGGTTTTACACGGCCTTTTCAGGGTAAAGGCATTCACCATTGACGATACGCATATCTTTTGCTATGGTGATCAAATCGAGCAAGAAATTGCAGGTGTCATTCGGCTCATTCTCAAGGTCTATAAGACATTTGGATTTTCTGACGTTTCAATCAGCCTTTCTACTAAGCCCAAAGAGTCCATGGGGTCTGATGATATATGGGAAAAGGCGACCCACGGCCTTGAAGCTGCCCTCAAACATAATCAGATCAATTACGAAATTAACGAAGGGGGCGGTGCTTTCTACGGCCCCAAAATCGATTTTGAAGTAACGGATTCAATCGGCCGGGATTGGCAGTGCGGGACGATCCAGCTTGATTTCATGATGCCTGAGCGTTTTGAGCTTGAATATGTTGGCTCAGACGGTAAAATGCACCGTCCCGTAATGGTCCACCGGGCGGTATTTGGCTCTGTGGAGCGGTTCTATGGAGTATTGGTGGAGCACTATGGCGGGGCATTTCCACTGTGGCTTGCACCAATTCAAGTGCTGGTTGCTACCATTTCTGAAAAGCAAGAAGAGGGTGCGAAAGCGATTCAGAAACAGCTGCAAGAAGCAGGCGTTCGTTCCGAACTTGATACCAGATCTGAGAAAATTAATTACAAGATTCGCGAAGCCGAGCTTCAGAAAATTCCTTATATCGGAGTCATTGGAGCAAGAGAAGTTGAGAGTAACACTATTTCCGTTCGTGCTCGAGGCGGGAAAGATTTGGGCGTTATTAAAATTGGCGAGCTGATTGAAAAATTAAAAGAAGAAATTAAAAACAAAGCGTAACGATTCTTGTTGGTCACGCGTTTTAACCATAGGGAGGTGTAAGATCGATAAACGTTTCATCCGAAGGAATGAGCGGATTCGTGTACCGCAAATTCGCTTGATTGGCTCTGATGGAAGACAAATTGGAATTGTAAGCCCGCAAGAAGGAATTACCAAAGCCCGGGAAGAGGGGCTAGATCTTGTGGAAATATCACCGACGGCGAAACCGCCTGTCTGCCGAATTCTTGATTTTGGGAAATACTTATATACGTTAGAAAAAGAAGAAAAGCAGGCGCGAAAAAAGCAGCACGTTATTCAGCTTAAAGAAATTAAAATCAGTTCTAAGATCAAAGAGCACGATTACCAGACGAAGCTGAGAAGCGCGATTAAGTTTCTTGAGCGCGGAGATAAGGTAAAATTGACAATGTTTTTCCGCGGAAGAGAAATAACGCACCTCGATCTTGGAAAGCGGGTTCTTAATCGATTTATAGAAGATGTGGTCGATATTGGTGACGTTGAAAAGAATTCAGGCCTCGAAGGCCGCATGATCATTATCTTAATTACACCGAAAGCAACTGTCGTTAAAAAGAAACCATCAAAAACGGTTACACAAGAAAATGCAAAAACTGAAAACAAACAAATCAATCCGGAAACGATTTAAAATCACTGGGAAGAAAAAAGTGCTGGGTTCAAAACCGCTCAGGCGCCATCTTTTGGGAGACCGTTCATCGTCGAAGAAGCGGCGGCTTCGCAAGAGGTGGACATTGGGAAAAGTAGACCGTAAAGCTGTGTTGAGGGCCCTTCCTTATGGATGAAGATAGGAGTTGATTGAAATATGCCACGCGCAACACGAACACCAGCAACACGAAGACGGAAGAAAAAGTTCTTAAAACGCGCCAAAGGATTTCGGGGTGGCCGGCGTAAGCTTTACCGCACGGCGCGCGAGACCGTTCAGCGGGCTTTAGCATTTTCAACCCGTGACCGGAAAAAGAAGAAACGGCATTTTAGAGTTCTTTGGACGATCCGGATTAATGCGGCTTGCCGTGATAACGGTATTTCTTATTCAAAATTCATCGGTGGCCTTAAACGTGCCAAGGTTGTTTTGGACCGGAAATCGCTGGCTGAACTTGCAGCCCGTGATGGGGCGGCGTTTAAGCAATTGGTTGACCTCGCCAAGAAAAAATAAAGAACCTAAAGGTTCGGCATGACCGACCTCACAGCCCTCCAGGAAGAAGTTAAATCGAAACTGGCGGAAGTTCACGATTCACCGGCGCTCGAAGCGATTCGTCTGTCCTACCTAGGCCGAAAAGGAAAAGTAGCAAATCTCTTTCGTGAATTAGGTTCCGTTCCTCACGAAGAACGTCCCCGTTTTGGTCAGGCTTTGAATGAATTAAAAGAATTCGTTGAAGCTCAAATCCGACAAAAGGAAGAATCGCTCGGCACAAAAACCATTCAAACTGATTCCAGTTTTGACCCCACGCTTCCAGGCGTGAGATCGCGTATTGGCGGGCTCCACCCTATTACGCAAACCATCCGAGAAATCAGCGATATTTTTGTCCGTTTGGGTTTTGAGGTAGTGGACGGCCGCGAAATTGAAACCGAGTTTTATAATTTCACAGCCTTGAACATCCCGCTTGATCATCCTTCGCGGGATGCTTTTGACACCTTCTATACTACTCGCGGTCATCTTCTGCGCTCCCAAACTTCAACGGTTCAAATCCGTGTCATGGAAAATCGTAAACCTCCTTTAAGAATTATTGCCCCCGGAAGGGTGTACCGGCCCGATGAAGTAGATGCTAGCCATTCCTTTATGTTTCATCAAATTGAAGGACTCATGGTAGATGACCAAACTACATTTTCAGATTTAAAAGGTGTGATTCATCTTTTCTTGAGAAAGTTATTTGGAAAGAATATTCAAATGCGCTTCAAACCTCATTTTTTCCCCTTTACGGAGCCGAGCGTCGATGTGGATATCAGTTGGGGAAAAAGCTGGCTTGAGATTTTAGGGGCAGGGCAAGTGGACCCTGCCGTGTTTGAAGCGGTGGGCTACAATCCTAAGAAGGTTCAAGGGTTTGCATTTGGGCTAGGTGTGGAGCGAATTGCGATGCTCAAGTACGGTATCAAAGATATTCGGCTCTTTTTCGAGAATGACCTCCGTTTTTTGAGGCAATTTTAAATGAAAGTTTCCTTAAATTGGTTGAAAGAGTATATTCCAATTAAAGGTTCCGTTGAGTCTTTGTCTCAGCTTTTGACAATGGCCGGCCTCAATGTCGAAAAAACAGAACACTCAAAAAATGATACCGTTTTTGAAATTGAGATTACAACGAACCGCCCCGACTGGCTTTCCCATATCGGGGTGGCGCGTGAGATTCATGCGGTAACAGGAAACCGATTCACCGTCCCTCCGTTTCAAGTGAAAGCTCAAAGGAAAAGCGAAAAGTCTTTCAAAATTTTTACACCCGATCCCAAATTTTGTCCTTACTATTCGGCGGTTTTGTTAGAGGATGTGGAATGGGATGAGACGCCTGAGTTTATGAAGAAGCGGCTTGAAGCTTGCGGAATCCGTTCAATCAATTTAATTGTGGACATTACCAATTATGTGCTCTTGGAATGGGGCCAGCCGCTTCATGCGTTTGATGCAGATCGGTTGCACGGCGATAAAATTTTTGCAAGACGCGCTCAAGAGAGTGAAAAAATTATCGCGATTGATGGAATCAATTACGAACTTACCAAAGATGACATTGTGATCGCAGATTCTGAAGGGCCTGTCGCAATCGGCGGTGTGATGGGTGGAAAAGAATCAGAAGTCAGTCAAAAAACAAAAAATATTTTACTTGAGTCAGCTTTTTTTGCGCCGCCTCGAATCCGAGCGACCTCACGTCGTTTAGGGCTCGGAAGTGAATCGTCCTATCGGTTTGAAAGAAAAGTTGATCCTGTTGGTGTGGATCAAGCACGCGAACGCGCTGTTTATCTTATTACGAAATATGCTCGTGTCAAACGGATCAGCCCTGTATTTAAAGCAGGTAAATCACCCGTCAAAAATATAAAAATTTCATTTCAGCACTCTGAAATTAAACGGGTTTTGGGTGTTGAGATTTCACAGAGGAAAATCAAATCCTATCTCAGCCGCTTAGGTCTCCGTGTTTTTGGAAAAGGAAAGGCGATCAAAGCCCAGGCCCCATCTTTTAGATCAGATCTTTCCCGTCCAATCGACTTAATTGAGGAAATTGCCCGTCTTTATGGTTATAACAAAATTCCGGAAACACTTCCGGTTATGAGTCCGATTGAGCCTCACATCAGTCCGATTTTAGCTTTGGAACACCAAGCCCGTAGTTTGTGTGTGGGCTTCGGATTTTATGAAGCCGTTTCATTTAGTTTGGTAGAAACAGGGCCTTATGACCAGCTTGGGTTATATCGAAATGAACGGATACGACTGGCAAATCCTCGAAATAAGGAATTGAGCTTAATGCGTCCGAACCTCCTTTCGGGTTTGGCGCAAGCCGTACGTAGGAATTTTTCCGTTGGCGAGACTGATATCAGGCTCTTCGAAGTGGGAAATCGCTACTTGGATGCAGCAAATCAATTGCCAAAAGAAGAACGGATGCTGGCGTTGATTCTTTCTGGTGAAGGCCGCCTCAATTGGCTTGAGAAGAAACGGCCGGCAAGTTTTTACGACATCAAAGGAATCGTTGAGGAATTGCTCAATCAAATTGGCATTGAATCTATTGGAGTTCAAGAGAATGCCGATTCTATTTTTCAAAGGGGAGAAGGAATTTCCCTATTTGTGAAAGACGAATCAGTCGGATGTTACGGCAATCTTTCAGACAGGGTACGAAAGATATACGATCTCGAAAAGCCCGTTTTTTATGCCGAACTCAGCCTTGAAAAAATTCTCCCCTTAATTAAAAAGGGCCGTTCCGTTACAGAGATTCCGAAATTTCCATCTTCACCGCGTGATTTGACGCTGATTTTGAATGAACAGGTAAGAGCGGAGACGATCATTGCCCAAGTTCGCCAAAAGGCGGGAGATTTAGCCTCAAAAATTGAAGTCTTCGATTATTTCAAAGGTGGGCCAATTCCAAAAGGAAAAAAGAGTTTGTCATTTCGGATTTCTTATCAAGCCAAAGACCGCACGTTGCAGAATGAAGAAGTCAACCAACTTCATTTTTCAATTATTGATTCTCTTCACAAATCCTTTGGTGCGGAGCTTCCAAAAGCCAAGATTGAAACCTAACAGCAAGGTTATCCATGGATCTATTTGGCCAGGAGTCAATTCAAAAGAGGGGGAAATTAAAAACTGGTTGCAATATGATTGAAGAAGCCTCTTCCATACCTCCGGCCGGCGTTGATCTCCATGCCCCGCTTGCAAGCCGGATGCGCCCTCGCACCCTTGAAGAATTTATTGGGCAAGAGCACCTTTTGGGCGAAGGCAAACTTCTCAGACGAACGATTCTGGCCGATCGGCTAACGAGTTTAATTCTTTACGGTCCTCCCGGAAGCGGCAAAACGACACTGGCCCTCATTATTTCTCACATGACCGGAGCGCGGTTCAAGAGTTTAAACGCAGTAGCGGCTAACGTTCAAGACATTAGGGCGATCATTGAGGAAGCAAAATATTTTCAGAGAGAAAAAGGGGTGGGAACCATTCTTTTTATTGATGAAATTCACCGGTTCAATAAGGCACAACAAGACGTATTGATGCCCGATGTTGAAAGCGGCGTTTTGATCTTAGTGGGCTCAACGACCCACAACCCGTCGTTTTCCGTTAATGGGCCGCTTCTTTCCCGTTCAATTATTTTCGAATTGAGGCCATTGACCGAAGCAGAGTTGATCAAAGTTTTGAAACAAGCTCTAGGAGATCAAGAACGAGGTTTTGGAGCTCTTAAGATCCAGATTGAGCCAAAAGTGTTGGAACATATTGCGAAAAGCGCCTGCGGAGATGCTCGCCGAGCACTCAATGCGCTTGAAGTGGGAGCGCTTACGACGCAGCCCAATTCAGAAGGCGTGATTCATTTCACAGAACGCGTAGCGGAGGAGTCCTGCCAGCGGAAGATCGTTTATTATGATACGGATGAAGATTACCATTACGATACGGCAAGCGCTTTTATCAAAAGTATGCGCGGAAGCGATGCCGACGCTGCTGTTTATTGGCTTGCAAAAATGATTTATGCAGGAGAAGACGCCCGTTTCATTATCAGGCGGATTTTAATCCTAGCTTCCGAAGATATTGGCAATGCTGATCCCCAAGCTTTAATGTTAGCTTCTGCGGGCCTTCAGGCCATTGAATTTGTTGGAATGCCAGAGGCACGAATTATTTTGTCCCAGCTTGTGACGTATATGTCTTTAGCTCCGAAAAGCAATGCTTCCTATGTTGCGATTGAGGAAGCTACTAAAGATGTCGAGAAAGAAGTGGTTGAGGAAGTGCCAAATCATTTGCGCGACAAAAGCTATTTTGGTGCCAAGCGCATGGGCCATGGCGAAGGTTATCAGTATGTGCACAAGTTTCAGGAGCATTTTGTAAAACAAGAATACATTAAACGAAAGGGAAGCTATTATCGGCCCACGGCATTTGGGTATGAAAAAGTACATCAAGAACGCCTTCGTGAACTTCACAAATCGAACCAATGAAGCAGCAGCCTCAGTTCTCACCTCAAGGCACCAGCAATTTTAGCCCAGCCTTTCAAAACATCATTGAAATCGCAGATAAAATTGCGCCTCACAACATCCCTATTTTAATTGAAGGAGAAATCGGAACGGGCAAAGAATGGCTTGCCCGAAGGATTCATTTCGCTGGTCCTCGCGCTGGGCGTGAGTTTGTGGTCATTGATTGTTCCAGTTTTTCGGATGTTTTTTTAGAAAGCGAACTCTTAGGTTATGTACGCGGCTCTTTCGCTGGCGCAATCCATGACAAGAAAGGCCTCTTGGAACTTGCAGATGGCGGTACGGTTTTTCTGGATCACATTTCAAAAATGAAACCTACGCTCCAAGGAAAGTTATTTCGAATTTTAAGCGACGGGACTTTTTACAAAATTGGCGGCGTTGCCCAAATCCAAGTGGACATCCGATTAATTGCCGCAACAGATGAAGATTTAAGTCTTCTGGTATCAAAAGGAAAGTTTAGAGAAGATCTATATTATTTGCTCAATGTTATGTGTATTACGATTCCGCCGCTCAGAGAACGCCGCGAAGATATTTTAGTTTTAGCCGATTGGTTTTTAACGCAAATTGCAAAGCGCAATGGTGATGGAAAAATGGAATTTACGAAAGAAGCTCAATCCATATTGAAAATCTATGATTGGCCGGCCAACGTACGGGAACTTGAAAGGGAAGTCGAAAGAAGCGCAATTCTAACTGGTTCAAATCGAAAAATCGGCTCCAATCATTTAGCTCCTATTTTGCACAAGCGCAAGCGCATTCCGCTTGATTCTAAGGCTGTTTCTCCTGGTTCGCTAAAAGATCAAAAGCGTAAGATGGTTGCAATTCTTGAAAAAAACGCCATCACGGAAGTGCTTAGGAAAACCGCCGGAAATCGCACCAAGGCTGCCCAAATACTAGCTATTTCCCGCCAAGAGCTTATTCGAAAGATCTCCGCTTACAAGATTAAGGCTTAAGGGCCATTTAGAGCCAGCCTTTGGCTGTTCAAAAGTGTCATATTTTTGTTACAGTTCCGTAGTATTTTTTAACATTTTGAATAAAAATATTATTTCTAAGTCCTTATGTATAAGTAACTTAGAAATATTATGATCTCTTAATTGAAATTTCAATATTCATCAGGTATGCTTACTTGTAGAGTTTCTAAAGGAAGCTAAAAACATGATACCTCAAATTACTCAGCGGAAAATAGGCAATGTGAAAATCGTAGACATTCGCGGAGCTTTGTGCGGTTCTTGGGCTTTAAGGGGAAAGGAAAAGTTAAGCCAGGTTTTGAAACCTATGCTAAACGAGAAGGTTGTTTTAAACTTGAAAGAAGCGAATAGCTTGGACACCCTGGGAGCAAAATCTATTTTTGAAAGCATCCCAGAGGAAAAAGAGGTGGGAATTCTTTATGGGAATGCCGGGGTCATGGATGTAATCAATCGATTTTCTGAAAGTAAGCGTTTCCGAATGTTTCGGAGCGAAGAGGAAATCGTCTCAGCTTTTGGGCAGGATCTTATATCAGATGAGCACACTAAGGAACAAAGAACATCTGCCCGCATGGAAACAGCCGTTCCACTTGAGTTTTATTATGAGGAAGAGGGCGAAGCAATCGAGTTTCGAGCCATTGCCACTAATTTAAGCGAGGGCGGGCTTTTTGCGGAGTATATCGACTTGGAAATTGCAGAAGAGTCGCTTGCACGTTTGAATCCCTATGATTTAAAAGCACTTCATTTGAAACTCTCGTTTCCCAATAAAAAGCCGATTCATGCAGAAGGAAAAGTGGTATACCGAAAGCTGGACGGTGAACAGGTTGGAATCGGGATTCAATTTTCTCAAATCGGTTTTTACGAACAGAATCAAGTTAGGCATTTTTTAAAATTACACGGTTTTGAAAAAGAAATGTTGAACCAATCATAGAAAGGAAGGGCATTCAAATGAGACAAGCAGAAATGGTACAGTTAGGATTAAGAAAAATTGGATCTATCCAGGTTTTTGATTTGGGTGGTGTGTTAACGGGTGAAGAAATGGAACCTGTGGCCCAAAAAATTGACCAAGTCATTCAGAAAAAGAGACTCAGGCGGGTAATTCTCAACCTTCAAAAGGTGCAATCGATGGACGAAGTCTCTTTGAGAAAGATTGTGGCCTGTTTGTTGAGACCTCAGCGCAGTTTGATTTATGCGCCAGATGGAGCTAGTCGAGATCTTTTTCAGACGACGCATCTGCCTAATAACATCAGGCTCTGTAAGAATGAGGAAGAAGTTGCTGATGCGTTCGGCTCATTCCTTTTCCTCAAGGATAAAATGTTTGAGGTAGCAGTGGATGAAACAAAGCCACAGCCGAAAAGTTCCGGACTGGAACGAAGACGTGCTAAGCGTATTCGAGTGGCCATTCCTGTGAAACTAGCCTTCCATATGAAAGACGGAAGTACGTTAGTTGCAAAGGCAATCGGCACCAATGTGAGTCAAGGAGGGCTTTTTGCTGAGTTTTTAGATCTGGATGCTCCAGATTATCCCAAAATGCAGGGGCTTGAGCAAACAGAAGTTACGATCACGGTTCCTCCAAATGACACATTCAAGGAAGAATTAACTGTCCCTGGCAAAATAGCCCGTTTTGAACTCCTTAAAAAACAGTTTGGGATCGCTATTCAGTTTGTATAAACGATAACGCATTAACGTATGGTTGACAAAAATTATCTTGGGTGATATAAAAATACTAGAGACGTAAGTCTCTACCCACCTTAACGAGGCTCACAGTTAAATATTCCCCACTTTGACTGTGAGCCTCTTTTTGTTGGTTGGGCTTATGACCATGGACGAAAAAGAAGTTCACTTTACCAAAAAGCGTGTCGATGAAAGTTGGAAAGAAGTTGTTTCCAAGGAAAAGGGTGGCGTCTCTGGAGCAGCCGAACAAATCCCTGTTTCGTTTTCGACGTTTGTTAGCTCGCTCGGGATCCAGACGCTTTTTCAGATGGGAGAGCTCAAACCTCCTGATGGTGAAAAAATCGAAGTTAATTTAGGAGCTGCCCAAGAAACCATCGATCTCTTGTTGATGCTTAAGGAAAAAACCAAAGGTAATTTAGCATCAAAAGAAGAAAGTTTATTAGGCTCTTTGATTGCAGACCTTCAATTAAAATTTGTTCAACATAAAACTTCATAAGCTAACCGCTATCTCGATGTCAAAAAAACTCAAAACTCTGATATTGCGTGTTAGCATCAGTATTTTGTCGCTCGCGTTTGTTTTTTATTCTGTCCGCGGCGAATTTAAGGAAGGTTTATCGCATCTTACGAATATTGAGATTATTCCGCTTCTGATTGCTTTGGCGATTAATTTCCTTTCTTTGGCCGTGGTTACTTTTCGTATTAATATAATCCTCTCCATTCAAAAGATTCATCTATCTTTTAAACGGCTTTATTATTTATGGGTCATCAGCCTATTTTTTAATTTGTTTTCGCCTTCAGCTATCGGAGGTGATATTGCAAAGGCTTATTACATTTATAAAGATTCTGGGAAAAAAATGGCGACCATTACGTCCGTTCTAATTGACCGATTTTTTGGGTTGATGGCAACGATTTCAATTGGGTTTTTTACTTTTTTCATCGGACATGAGCGCATTGATGATCCGAGAGTAGGGCAGTTGCTTTTTTGCGTAACGGGAGCGGTATTGATTGTTACTTTGTTTATGATGAGCCACCGATTTTCAAAACCTGCCAGAGCGCTTGTGCTAAGAACGTTTCCAAGACGGTTTCACGAGCGAGTCAGCAAATTATTTGAAGCGTTGGATTTGTATCGAAAACGGCGCGTTGATTTTTGCCTTGCCTACCTTTATTCGTTAGTTGCTCAGGGAATGTTTATTTTGCTGATTTATTTTTTAGCGAGGAGCATTCACATTAATGTCCCGGTTGTACTTTTCTTTTTATTTTTACCCCTCATTGTTGTGATTTCTATGGTTGTTCCATCGATTGGTGCATTTGGACCTCGCGAAGCAGCCACCGTTTATCTGTTCCGGAGTTATGTATCAGTTGATCAAGCGGTTGCGATTTCTTTAATTTGCGACCTTTTCATTTATGGAATTGGGTGTCTTTGTGGTATCTTGTATGCAATTCGAGGAGGAGCTTCGATTCGGGAATTAGAACGAATGGAAAGTTAATCAAAGTCAATTTTAGGAGTTAATTTATGGCTACAGTCGATTCAAAACTTTTGGAGATTTTGGCATGCCCTGCTTGCAAAACGAGAGTTGTTTTGGAAGGGGAAAGGATTGTTTGTACTAATTTGCAGTGCAGACTTCGGTTTCCGATTCGGGATGGAATTCCCGTCATGTTAATTGAAGAAGCTGAGAAACCGTGAAATAGTGAATTTTTATGGTACATAAAAAAGTTAAGACTAAAAAACACTTGAAGATATTAATTATCCATGGTCCCAATTTGAATCTTTTGGGGAAGCGCGAACCCAAAATTTACGGAAAGGCGTCGCTTTCCCGAATTAACCACCTCATTCAAATTGAAGCTCAAAAAATGGGTATTCAAGTTGAGGTTGTTCAATCCAATCATGAGGGCGAGTTGGTTGATTTGATTGGAAATGCACGTGAAAATTATAGAGGTATTTTAATTAACCCAGCAGCGTATACGCATACCAGCGTGGCTCTTCGGGATGCGCTTTCAGCATGCGGGGTCCCGGCCGTAGAAGTCCATCTTTCAAATATTTACGGACGGGAGGAATTCAGACGTCATTCACTGACTGCTCCTGTGTGCATTGGACAAGTGAGCGGCTTTGGTGAGGAGAGCTATCTTCTGGGTTTAGAAGGTCTTGTGAAGGCCCTTAGGAAGTGAAAACACTCTTGGGCGATTGACAGGGTTCCCACTTTACAGTAAAATCAATCTAATCTCATTAAGCTAAGCGGGCAGAAAGACACCTTAGGTGTTAAGGATAAAGCTGCCCGTTAATTTTTAGGAGAACTTTTACTCATCCCATGACAATCAAAGAGCTTAAAGAAATGATCAATCTCATGGAGGAACATGGCCTGACGGAGCTTGAGATTGAGAAAAATGATTTCAAAATTCGACTCAAAAAGGGAGTTTCAGGCACAGTTGTTCAAGAAAAAGTTTATTCACCAGCCAGACTTACAAAGGACGAAGGAGCAACGCAGGCCGGCGAGCCGCAACAAGTTGAGGAAGCAGGGGTAACCGTGATTCGGTCTCCAATGGTCGGCACCTTTTATGGGGCCCCCGCTCCTGATGCTGAGCCCTATGCAGTACGCGGAAAAGAGATACAAACAGGCGATGTCCTTTGCATTATTGAAGCGATGAAATTGATGAACGAAATCAAAAGCGAAGTGAGTGGCCGTATTACTGACATTCTGGTTGAAAATGGCCAACCTGTTGAATTTGACCAGCCCTTGTTTAAAATCCAGAAACTCTAGCGGATTTGAGTTTTAGGCCGTCCTCTTAACTTATGTTCCACAAAATTTTAATCGCTAATCGGGGTGAAGTTGCAGTTCGAATCATACGCGCTTGTCGCGATCTCGGGATTCGAACGGTAGCAATTTATTCCAAGGTAGATCGCGAGTCGCTACACGTGCGTTTTGCGGATGAAGCTATTTGTATTGGAGAAGCTCCGTCTAGCGAAAGTTATTTGAATATTCCAAGCATCATTAGTGCGGCCGAAATTGCCGATGTGGATGCCATTCATCCCGGCTACGGTTTTCTTGCCGAAAATCCTCACTTTGCTGAAATTTGCGAATCCTGTCAAATTAAATTCATTGGCCCGAAACCGGAGAGCGTTCGTTTGGCTGGCGATAAATCTCTTGCACGCGAAACGATGAGAAAAGCCAAAGTCCCGATCCTCCCAGGGAGCAAAGGTGTGATCGTCGATCAAGCTGAAGCTCTGCGTGTAGCTAATAAGATGGGTTACCCTGTGATTATTAAGGCAAAAGCGGGCGGCGGTGGAAAAGGAATGAAGGTGGCTCATAATGACGGGAAATTAGTGAATGCGTTTTTGACTGCACAAGCCGAAGCCGAAGCTGCTTTTGGAGACAGAGGAGTTTATATTGAAAAATATATTACAGAGCCGCGGCACATAGAATTTCAAATTTTAGGGGATTCTCATGGAACTATTATCCACTTAGGTGCGCGGGATTGTTCGGTTCAGCGCCGCCACCAAAAATTAATCGAAGAATCGCCAGCACCGCTTTTAAGCAAGCGGCTCATGAAGCAAATGGGCGAAATGGCTGTGCGTGCGGCGAGAGCGTTTCAATACGAAAACGCCGGCACGGTTGAATTTCTCGTCGATGAGTCTGAAAAATTTTATTTCATTGAAATGAACACGCGGCTTCAAGTGGAGCATCCTGTCACTGAAGTGGTGACGGGGATTGATTTGGTGAAAGAACAAATTCGTATCGCGAGTGGTCAAAAATTAGGTTTTAGTCAAGATGCTGTTAAATGTAACGGTCATGCGATTGAATGTCGCATTAATGCTGAAGATCCGGACCACAATTTTCTTCCAAGTCCGGGAAAGATTGAAACTTTACTTTTGCCTGGCGGTCCCAATATTCGCGTAGACACTCACGTGTATCAGGGGTATATGATTTCGCCCTATTACGATTCTATGGTCGCTAAAATAATCGCACATGGCAAAGATCGTACAGAGGCCATCCAAATTATGTTGAGAGCATTGAAAGAAACAGTCATTGCTCCTGTGAAGACGACCATATCCCTCCACGAAAAAATATTACACCGCCCGCGTTTCAGACAGGGAAAAGTGACCACGGGTTTTATTGAAACTAACTTAATCCCATCTAGTGTGGAGCAAATTGAGACACGTAAGGCCGGCTAAGGATGAAAATCATCAACGTTTTTGTGCAAATTTTTGCGATCTTTGCTTTCTTGACAATCGGAAGCCTGATGATTATTGTGTCTCTTCACGTTTTGTCTATGGAGGATGCCCTCCTTAAGGTTCAGGACGTTTACGAGAATCCTTGGCAATCGCTTCAAATGGGCATTACGGGCGTGTTCTTTATTTTTGTGGGTCTCATTTTCACGAGGACACTTGTGAAAGGAACCCGTCAAAATGATGACGTGGTTCTTTATGGGAAGTGGGGCTCTATCACCGTTTCCATCAAGGCGATTGATGATTTAATACGGAAGACGCTCAGGAAATTTGATGTTGTGCGCGAAATCCAGCTTGAAACCAACATCCAGGGGAATCAATTGAAAATTGTAGCAAACTTGTCTGTTTTGGCAGGTTGGAATTTACCGGAGTTGATCAATACTATACAAAATGAACTTTCTGAACGGTTGAACAAGATGTTGGGCGGCGGCGTTGAGCTTGAATTGGTAGTCAATGTCATCAAAATTATCGACCAACCAGCCGTGGCAGAAGGCGTTTAGAATCTTAGCGAAAAAAGGGGGATGCGAAAGTGGCAGTACAGATTGGAATCTTAACAGGTGGTGGTGATTGTCCAGGTCTTAACGCGGTCATTCGTGCGGTGGTAAAAGGCGGTATTAAAAAAGGATGGGAAGTGCTCGGCTTTAAGTATGGCTGGAAGGGTCTGGTTGATAATGAAACCACGCCGCTTACCGACCGAACTGTTGCCGGAATCCTTCACCGCGGTGGCACTATTTTAGGTACTTCTAGAACTAATCCTTACAAGAATCCCGAACATATTGCTAAAGTCAGAGGAGCTTTCAAGCTGAATAATTTGCAAGCGCTGATTGCGGTAGGAGGTGAAGATACGCTCGGGGTTGCCGCCAAGCTTGCGGCTGAGAAGTTGCCAGTGGTTGGCGTTCCAAAGACGATTGATAATGATCTTGCCTGCACTGATTTTACGTTTGGGTTTGATACAGCTGTCAATGTCGCAATGGAATGTATTGACCGGCTTCACACAACCGCTGAATCTCATAGTCGGGTCATGGTGGTTGAAATCATGGGTCGTCACGCAGGATGGATTGCCACCTATGCAGGGCTTGCAGGTGGCGCTGATGTGATTCTGATTCCTGAAATTCCGGTTGATATTGATCAAGTATGTGATGTGATCAAAAATCGCCAGAAGCGCGGAAAACTTTTTAGCATTGTAGCCGTAGCAGAAGGAGCCAAGTTTGCAGGTAAAGATGTGATCCAAGAGGAAAAACTTGATCAATTTGGTCATGTCCGGTTGGGGGGAGTCGGACAGATTCTGGCAGAAATGATTGAAAAGAAAACAGGTTTTGAAACACGCGTCACCGTACTCGGACATATTCAACGAGGCGGTTCACCCACGGCATTTGACCGTGTTTTGGGAACCCGTTTTGGAATTGACGCCTTGCGTTTAGTGGAGGAGAAAAAATTTGGTTATATGGTGAGTTTGCAAGGAAATAAAATTGTTCCAGTTCGGCTCGAAGAAGCAACTGGAAGTCTCAAATTGGTTCCCAAAGAATTCTACGAATTAACGCAAATCTTTTTCTAATCGATATGTCGACAAAATTAAGAAATCAAATCATTGAACCCATCCTCGCGGAACATGAAGCGGCGTTCAAAGCAAGCTTCGGTATAGAGAACGTAAAACTTTTGGAGCAAATTGCAGAACAAATCACAGCTGCATTTCAGCGAGGCAATAAAATTTTGCTTTGCGGCAACGGCGGAAGCGCAGCCGATGCCCAGCACATTGCAGCTGAATTCATCGGACGCTTCAAAAGAGAACGAAAAAGCCTCCCGGCTATTGCATTAACCACGGACACCTCGATTTTGACTGCTCTTGCAAACGATTATTCGTACGAAACCGTTTTTTCCAGGCAAGTAGAGGGGCTTGGTGAAAAAGGCGATATTTTGATCGGGCTCTCTACAAGTGGAACATCGAAAAATGTAGTTGAGGCTGTGAAGCGAGCGAAAGAAATAGGCCTTATCACCATCGGATTTACAGGCAAAACAGGCGGGGATCTGAAAAAACTCTGTGATTTCAATTTTTCAGCGGGCTCTCTAAAAACACCTCATGTTCAAGAGATGCACATTACTGCGCTCCACGCTGTGTCGGAGGCGGTTGAAGATGCGCTCTTTCCTGCATAGCGAATGACTTCAAAACTGTGTTCTCGCCGTGCACTTGCCCAATGGGCAGGCCGCGTGCGGCGAAGGGGTAAACGAATCGTTTTCACCAACGGCTGCTTTGACATTTTACATGCAGGCCACGTGATGTATTTGGAGCGGGCCAAGCGGTTGGGAGATTTTTTAGTTCTGGGACTGAATTCAGATCGTTCGACTCGAAGATTAAAAGGTTCCGGAAGGCCTGTTAACGCAGAACGTGACAGAGCTTTGGTTTTAAGCGGGCTTTCCTGCGTTGATCAGATCACGATTTTTAATGAGGATACTCCACTGGAATTGATCAAAGCAATTCGTCCTCACATTTTGATCAAAGGGGCTGATTGGCCACTTCGCTCCATTGCAGGCTATCAGGAAGTTCGAAGCTGGGGAGGCAAAGTCAAACGCGTGCCGTTACTCAAAGGCCGTTCCACTACCGGGATTTTGAAAAAAGTAAAATTAAAGACGTGTTAAGAAAAAAAGCCCTCCGTTTAATCGATGCTAATTTTAACCGTGTCAAAGAAGGGCTTAGAGTTTGCGAAGACATCTTGCGTTTTATGTATGATGACCGCAGTCTAACCCATTCGTTTAAGAAGCTCCGCCATGATTGTTCAAAAGTTCTCCTTGCGTTCCCAGTTCCATATCGAACTTTAGTGAAAACAAGGGAAGCGGATCGTGATGTTGGAAAAAATAGTGTCATTCTTGAAAGGAAGAAGCTAAATTGGAAAGACCTCGTTATCAGTAATTTGAAACGTGCGGAAGAAAGCCTACGGGTTTTGGAAGAAGTATCTAAAGTGGTTGTGCCTGCGAAATCCCGTTCTTTTCAATCTTTACGCTTTAAACTTTATGAATTGGAAAAAAGAACTCTTAAAAAACTTTAAGCTTTATGCGATTACTGATCTCAAGGCAGAAGATCCCGAGATTCTCAATAAGATCAGGGAAGCGCTTCGCGGGGGCGTGGACGTTATTCAACTCCGCTCCAAATCGCTCTCAGACCAATTGCTGCTTAAGCTGGGAAAAGAAATCCGAAAGCTTACTCTGAAATCGAAGAAATTGTTTATTGTGAATGACAGAGTCGATTTAATGCTTGCCATCGATGCAGATGGTGTTCATTTGGGTCAAGACGACCTTCCCATTGAAATCGCTCGCCGAATGATTAGAAATCGAGATAAAATCATAGGCCGGTCGACACACAGTTTAAAACAAGCCATTCAGGCCCAGCGAGAAGGTGCTGATTACATTGGGTTCGGCCCTATTTTTGAGACACCCACAAAGCCAACTTATCATTCTATAGGACTGAGCAAAATCAGCGAGGCAGTGCAAAAGGTCCAGATTCCCATAGTTTGTATTGGCGGGATCGATCGTTTTAACATGAGGAAGGTTATGGATGCAGGCGCTCAAAGAATTGCAGTGGTTCGAGCTATTTTTTCAGCCGCTGATCCGTATCGGGCTGCGTCGCAGTTGAAAGGACTTATGAACTATGAAAAGTAATACCGCTTTGCGTTATCCTTTGATGGTCGTGGGAACTGTGGCCATTGATTCGGTCGAGACTCCGTTCGGAAAAAGAGATTCTGTCTTTGGGGGTTCAGCGTCTTATTTTTCTTATGCGGCAAGTTTCTTCACGTCCGTGGAATTAATTGCCGTGGTTGGAGAGGATTTCCCAAAAGATTATCGGAAAATTTTAGAAGAACGTCCCATTGGATTGGATCATTTGGTCGCCGTTCCCGGAAAAACGTTTCATTGGAAAGGGAAATACGAATCCGATTTGAATACAGCACAGACGTTAGATACGCAGCTTAACGTTTTACTCGAGTTCAAACCAAAACTGAAAACGGATCGCGAACCGAAATATTTGTTTCTTGCCAATATTGATCCTGAACTTCAAATGGACGTGCTCAATCAGGTGAAACGGCCGAAATGCAAGTTTGTAGCCTGTGACACAATGAATTTTTGGATTGAGGGAAAACGACCGCAGCTTGAGAAGGTATTAAGCCGTGTGGATATGATCGTCATCAACGATGGTGAGGCGAGACTTCTTGCCAAAGAAGCCAATCTTATCAAAGCGGCCCGTAAGATTCAAGCCATGGGGCCCAGTACCGCAATTATCAAAAAAGGGGAACATGGCGCTTTCCTTTTTCATGGGGAGCAATTTTTTGCTCTTCCGGCTTACCCGCTTGAAGAGGTCTTCGATCCAACAGGTGCGGGAGATTCATTTGCTGGTGGTGTAATGGGTTATCTTGCCAAGACAGGCGATTTGAGCTTTGCAAATTTAAAGCGAGCGGTAGCCTACGGAGGGGTGATCGCCTCATTTACAGTGGAGAATTTTGGTCTTGAGCGGCTAAGAACTATTAAAAGTGGTGAGATTGAAAATCGCCTGGCTGATTTTAGAAAGCTTTGCCTTTTTTGAGCGAATTTTAAAAAGCGCAATTCGCGGCCATCACTTACAATTAAATATATATTGGTAGTGATGACTGCCCCGAAACTTTTCATTTGGTTTCACTTCTCTCTATTTAAGGGTAGTTTAGGGGCGGCCATAGTATAATGGCAGTACATGAGCTTCCCAAGCTCTTGGCGTGGGTTCGATTCCCACTGGCCGCTGATCTCCTAATTCCCAAAATAACTTCTTATTTTTCACACCATTTTTAATTTTCTCGTTATCCGCATTTGTTCCTAATTCAGGTCAAATGTGGCATTTTGTGGCGTAGTTATGCCACAAATACGCCACAAAATTATAAACCATTTTAATATTTTTTTAATGTTTTAAGCCTGCCTTTTAATTAGCTACGCCGCTAAATCACTGTTACGATTTTCTTGTGAGGCAAAAAAGCTTTTAAGAAAGGAACAGCGATGAATACAACAGACGTTGCGCAACTTGTTCTATACGCCATTTGTTCAATAGTGGCGATTCCCTTACTCGGAACTTTTATGGCTCGTGTGTTTGAAGGGGAGAGAAATTTCTTATCACCTATTTTTTCTCCCATCGAGAGAGGGGTTTATCGATTATCTGGAGTCGATCCACAAGAAGAAATGACATGGGGTCGTTACGCCATCGCCTTATTATTTTTTAACGGACTAGGATTTCTAGTTGTTTTTCTTCTCCAACTTTTCCAAAAAAACTTACCGCTCAATCCGCAGGGGCTTGGTAACGTCAACCCTTATTTGGCGTTCAACACTGCCGCAAGTTTCATGACCAATACCAATTGGCAGGCTTATTCAGGAGAATCCACTTTAAGTTACTTGGTTCAGATGCTTGGCCTTGGAGTGCAAAATTTTTTGAGTGCAGCTACCGGAATGGGCGTTTTATTAGCACTTACACGCGGACTCATCCGGAAATCCACTAACTCTATCGGAAATTTTTGGTCGGACCTTACACGTTCGGTATTGTATGTGCTCCTGCCACTTTCCCTAATTTGGGCTCTTCTATTAATCAGCCAGGGAGTGGTTCAGAATTTTACACCTTACTTGAAGGCTACTTCGTTGGAAAATGCTGAGCAGATTATTCCTCTTGGCCCAGCTGCATCTCAGATCGCCATCAAACAACTTGGAACAAACGGAGGCGGATTTTTTGGCGTTAACAGTGCACATCCTTTTGAAAATCCAACGCCTTTTTCTAATTTTCTCGAAGTCTTCGCAATCTTATTAATTCCAGCCGCTCAGGTTTATATGTTTGGTGTGATGGTGCGTGACAAGCGCCAGGGTTTAGCAATTTTATTTGTGATGGTTTTGGTTTTTGTGGTTGGTTTTGGAGTAGCTTTAAAATCTGAACTAACGCCCAATCCGATTTTTCCGGCGGCGTCTTTAATGGAGGGCAAAGAAACAAGATTTGGAGTAACGAATAGCGTTCTTTGGGCAACGGCAACAACGCTTGCTTCGAATGGTTCTGTCAATGCCATGCATGACAGTCTCTCGCCGTTAGCAGGTCTCGTTACGTTGTTTAACATCATGTTGGGGGAAGTCATATTTGGCGGAGTCGGAGCTGGACTTTACGGTATGCTGATGTTTGTGATTCTAACGGTTTTTATTGCAGGTTTAATGGTTGGCCGCACTCCAGAATATCTCGGGAAAAAAATCGAAGGTCGTGAAATCGTGTGGGCTGTGATTGCTGTGCTAGTTCCGTGTGCGGTCATTCTTGGAGGTACTGCATTGGCTTGCGTACTGCCTCAGGGGTTATCCAGCATTTCAAACAAAGGTCCTCACGGTTTGAGCCAAGTTCTTTATGCGTTTTCTTCAGCAGCCCAAAATAATGGAAGTGCTTTTGCAGGATTGAATGTAAACACTCCTTTTTACAATGTAGCGCTTGGAGTCGCTATATTAATTGGCCGTTTTGTAGTCATCATTCCATCACTTGCTATTGCGGGAAGTTTGGCGAAAAAGAAAATAACACCTTTTTCTGCCGGTACCTTTCCAACTGACGGAGCGCTCTTCATCATTCTCCTTCTTAGCGTCATTTTGATCGTGGGCGCTCTTAATTTTCTACCGGCACTTTCGCTTGGTCCTATTATTGAACATTTTCTGATGTTGAAGGGGAGGGTTTTCTAATGAAAAGAGAAATTATCCAATCGGCGCTTTTTGAAAGCATGAGAAAATTGGCTCCTTGGGTGGAGATTAAAAATCCCGTTATGTTTGTGGTTTATGTGGGAGCGATTTCGACCAGTATTTTTCTATACCGTAGTTTCTCAGTGTTTAATTTACAGATTGTGATTTGGCTTTGGATTACCGTACTTTTTGCGAACTTTGCAGAGGCGGTTGCCGAAGGACGGGGTAAAGCACAAGCGGACGCACTTCGCAGAATGCGGACGGAAGTTTTTGCAATGAAGAGGAAGGGTGATGGCCAGCTTGAGCGTACAAATGCAGCCGATTTGAAACTTGGAGACATTGTTGTATGCGAAGCTCGCGACATTATCCCTGCGGACGGCGAAGTGATTGAAGGAATCGCAAGTGTCGATGAATCTGCTATCACAGGTGAGTCTGCTCCTGTGATTCGTGAAAGCGGAGGAGACCGGAGCGCTGTGACTGGCGGAACGCGGGTTCTGAGCGATCGAATTGTCATTCGCGTTACTTCCGAACCTGGAAAAGCTTTCTTAGACCGGATGATCGCAATGGTAGAAGGAGCTCACCGGCAAAAAACACCCAATGAAATTGCGTTGGAAATTTTATTAATAAGTCTGACAGTCGTTTTTTTGTTTGTTGTTTTTGCTCTGCCTTTCTTTGCCCATTACAGCGAAGCAGACGCAGGTCAACTTGGTGCTTCGAATTTGACGATGCCCGTCCTCGTTTCTTTAATTGTGTGTTTAATTCCAACCACGATCGGTAGTTTGCTAAGCGCCATTGGGATTAGTGGTATCGACCGTCTGATTCGTCGGAACGTGATGGCTATGAGCGGACGAGCGATTGAAGCTGCTGGAGATATTGATGTGCTTCTTTTAGATAAAACGGGAACCATTACGTTTGGAAACCGCATGGCAACAGAATTTCATCCTGCACCAAACGTCAAACCTGAAGAGCTTGCTGATGCGGCGCAGCTTTCCTCGCTTGCAGATGAGACTCCCGAAGGCCGTTCCATTGTGGTCTTAGCCAAAAACCGATTTGCTTTTCGCGGGCGCGAAGTTGCGGAACCAGAAGCTCATTTTATTCGTTTTTCAGCCGAGACTCGGATGAGTGGCGTTGATTTTCCAGCCTGCGATGACAAACCTGAGAAAAAAATCCGAAAAGGCGCAGCGGATGCTATACGAAATTTTGTCGAAACAGCAGGGGGGATTTTCCCGGCCGCAATGCAGGTTCAAGTTGAGAATATTGCAAAAAAAGGAGCAACCCCTCTTGCAGTTTGTGAAAATGAAAAAATGTTGGGGGTAATTGAACTCAAAGATGTGGTGAAGGGAGGAATTAAAGAGCGTTTTGCTCAACTCAGAAAAATGGGAATCAGGACTGTAATGATCACAGGTGACAATTCTCTTACGGCCGCTTCGATTGCGGCTGAGTCTGGCGTTGATGATTTTATGGCTGAAGCGAAACCGGAGGATAAACTCAGACGGATTCGTGAGGAACAAATGCAGGGACGACTGGTTGCCATGACTGGTGATGGAACGAACGACGCACCTGCTTTGGCACAAGCGGATGTTGGAGTTGCCATGAACTCCGGTACCCAAGCAGCACGGGAAGCGGGAAATATGGTGGATCTCGATAGCAATCCCACAAAATTAATTGAAATTGTAGAGATTGGAAAGCAGCTTCTGATGACTCGAGGTGCGCTGACTACTTTTAGCATTGCGAACGATGTCGCTAAATATTTCGCCATTCTCCCAGCCATGTTTGGAAGTTTATATGCGCTGGGAAATCAAGCAGGTCCGCTTTCTGCACTTAATGTTATGAGGCTTCATTCACCTCAAAGTGCAATCCTAAGCGCGGTGATTTTTAATGCTTTGATCATTATCGCTCTGATCCCGCTTGCACTTCGCGGAGTAACTTATAGAGCTAGGGGCGCTGCTTCGGTGTTGCAGCGTAATTTATTGATTTATGGTGCGGGCGGTCTTGTCGTTCCTTTTATTGGGATCAAATTCATCGACATATTGCTTGTTCTATTACATTTGGTTTAGGAGGAATAAAATGAAAACATTTTTTCAGGCTTTTAAGCTCTTCTGTATTTTAACTATTGTGACAGGGATCTTTTATCCACTTACAGTGACTTTTATTGCCCAAACATGTCTTCCTTATCAGGCAAATGGAAGTTTGATTTATGAAAACGGGCGATTAATAGGTTCAACGCTGCTTGCACAAAAATTTCAGAACCAGAAATATTTTTGGTCACGGCCGTCCGCTGCTGATTTTGCAACAGTTCCTTCAGGAGCGAGCAATCAAGGTGCAACGAGTGCAGCGCTGAAAGAACTTGTGGTCAAACGGGCAGCAGAGTTTCGTCAGGCAAATCATCTTAGTCAAGCGACACCAATTCCTGCAGATGTCATATTTGCTTCTGGAAGTGGGCTCGATCCACACATTAGTTTAGCAGCAGCTTACTATCAAATTCCAAGAGTTGCTCAAGTAAGAGGAATATCAGAAATTAAAGTTAAAAATATAATTCGTAAAAATACTCAAGGCCGCTTCTTGGGTGTCATTGGAGAGCCGGTTGTGAACGTTTTGAAAGTGAATCTCGACTTGGATTATCTTAGTCAAAAGTAGAGGCTTTATGAGTTTTTTATTACAATTTGCCCTTATTTCTTATGCTGCTATGATGTTCTTTACGATCGGCTTTGGGTTCGCCGTAAATAAGAATAACAATATGAGTCTGCTTAAACTTTCTATTATTTTTGTCATTATTGCTATCTTTTTAAGTCTTCCTTTCCATCACGAATCTCTTCACAGCCGTCTTCTCATTTCGTTGATTTGGACTTCTATATTAGGAAACGGTTTCCGATTTGGCCGAAAAGTTATCAAGTCAAAACCAGATTACGTATCATAATTAATTAAAATAAAAAGGACGAGGCAAGTGGATCCCCTCACAAGT
>OBEQ011921713.1_pt1 | contig 23983 bp, 22 predicted proteins | sample 1670901 | NCBI WGS metagenome assembly OBEQ01 (sample SAMEA104232315, study PRJEB22302) | groundwater metagenome | biome: forest; feature: aquifer; material: groundwater | place: USA | collected 2011-08-07 | depth 5.4 m | reverse complement strand
TTCAGTGCCTTTCCGGCCTTGAAGGCAGGAAGCTTCATGGCTGGGATCTGAATCTTCTGTGTCGGGTTTCGAGGATTGACGCCCGTGCGAGCGGCTCTCTTGGAAACACGGAAGGTGCCGAATCCCGTGATCGTCACGGTCTCGCCTTTACGGAGGCTCTTCGTGATCGTGCTGATCACGGCCTGAAGAACATCACCAGCGGCTTTCTTGGTGACGCCGGCAGCATTCGCAGCCGTAGCAATGAGATCTTGCTTGGTCATAAAAAAAAATTAAGGAAACAAAAACAGGCTCCATCCTAGGCTTTTGACGAGTGAAGTCAACAAAAATGGCTTCTTTCCATCTCTTCACAATTGAACATTTTATTGTTTCACACTCTTTGGCTTAAGAAAGCCATTCTAAAAAAAATATGGCTTTAAGAAGGGATATTCAAAAAGATATTTTTTGAACTGATTTTGTAGTATAGTCAAACTAAATTTATGAATCATCTTCCTGTTCTCGCCACCGAAGCCCTCTCCTTCCTCGATCTTTCTCATCGAAGCACGATTGTCGACGCCACGCTCGGTCTTGGAGGGCATAGTGAATGTATTCTGAATGACTCAAGTTTTCATGGAAAAATAATCGGGATCGACCAAGATCAACAACATTTGGATTTCGCGCGAGAGCGATTGAAAAAATTTTCCGATCACCTCATATTCATCAAGGGAAATTTTGCGGATTTAAAAAGTTTACGTTCAGAACAAGGGGAGTCTTTCGACGGTATCCTTTTTGACCTTGGCATTGCTTCTCCCCACATCGATGATCCGAACCGAGGCTTTTCATTTCAAGCCGACGGTCCTCTCGACATGCGCATGGATAAAACCCAAAAGCTCACCGCAGAAAAAGTGGTGAATTCTTCTTCGGAAAACGAGCTCATGAATATCTTTCGTGATTTTGGCGAAGAGCGACTCGCGAAAAGAATAGCAAGAAAAATTGTTGAGCAACGAAAAATAAAATCCTTCAGGACAACCCAAGAATTGTCGAAGCTTATCGACAATGTATATCAACATTCGGTCTTTCATCACTCACGGATCCATCCGGCCACACGGATCTTCCAAGCGCTGCGAATTGCCGTGAATGACGAGCTCGAAGCTCTCGCCAAAGGCCTTGCCGACGCCGTTGAGATGACCCAACCTGGCGGCCGAATCCTCGTGATCAGCTACCATTCGCTCGAAGATCGCATCGTCAAAAATCTCTTTCGGCAAGCTGAAAAACCTTGCACCTGTCCTCCCAAAGTCCCTCACTGCATTTGCGGAAAAGAACCCACGCTTCGCATCATCACGAAGAAACCCATCACGCCTTCCAAAGAGGAAATTCGTGAGAATCCTCGTGCTCGAAGTGCTAAGATGCGAGTAGCAGAAAAAGTATAGCTTTCAGGTTTCAGCTTTCAGCTTTCAGTACATTTCTAAAAGCTAAAAGCTATAAGCTAAAAGCTCTCCCTGGCCACTCCCACCCTCAACAGAACGGTCCTTCCTCCTTCTCCCGAAAAAAAGAAGGCCCTCATCAACCTTCGCTCACGGGATACGCTGACCTCGATGGTCTTGGTCGTCTTCACGCTTATCGTGACGGTTTCTTTTCTCTATCTCTCCAGCTTCAATGAAATCGCTTCTCAGGGAGGGATCATTCACAACCTGGAGCTCAAGAGATCGGAGCTCATGCGGGAAAGTGAGACGTGGAATCAACGCATCACGAATCTCAAATCCCTGGATGTCATCGAGCAGCAGGACACCGTAAAAAAAATGCCTACGATCAATCCTTCAGAAATCCAGTTTATTGAGATTGGCCCGAAGGGGAAATAAGCTGCATCAGATTGACCAGAAACTCCAGACGTGAAATGGGAGCGCTCATTTTTGCTGCATTGCTTGGGTCCGGCAAGGAACCGCCGTGACTGTTGACGAATCGGACATACGAGCCATACCAAGGATCTTGCGGCTTCTGAAAAGCTTTCAGGTCTTCTTGTGTTGCTGAGGAAGTTTCGATCAGAACTTGGGAAAGAATCTTCGCGGCCTCAGCTCGGTTGAGCTGGAAGTCCGGATGAAAGGCGCCATCCGGATAGCCGGACATGACGTTTGTTTCGTAGAGTGTTTGAACAAAGCCATAAAACCAGGACAAACGAGGGACGTCCCGAAAAGTTTGTTTGGCAAATTGGTCATTCAGATGGGCAAGATCACCAGAGGTCACAAGGCCGGCACTGCGCAGCGGGCCCGTCACGAGGAGTTTGCTGATTTCGGCTCGATTGATGAAATCCGAAGGGCGGAAGAGCCCTCCTCCACCGCTCACGAAACCCTTGCCCTTCGCCGAGCAAATGAGCTTCTGGAGATCGGTAGTCAGGGCAGCAATATCGGTGAAACAGGGAACGTCAAGAGTTGAGGGTTGAGGGTTGAGGGTTGAGGATGGAACGTCAGCTGCAGGCTTCGTAAAGGTCGATGTGACGGCAGCTGGTTTCTGGTCAATGGTCACTTGTTTCTGGTCACTTGTCGTTGGTTCTTTGATCTGCAACGGAAGGGTGAGATTCGTAAAGGTCGTGGCGTCCTGGATCACGAGCGTGAGGGAGGCTGGAGTATCCGGTGTCTTGCCCGTCAGTTGCGTACCGCTTCGCTTGAGAAAATCCGGAAGCTGATCGGTGAGAACCGTATGGCCGGGGGCCGTGTACGAGAGGAGATCAAGAATAATCTGCTTTCCCGTGCTGAAAGAAATTCCCGGGAGTTGGACGGAGGTGGGAGGCGTCAGATGAAAGGTTACCTTCACTTCCTGCGACACTGCCGAAGGAGTCTTGGGAATAAGAAGACTGAAGAACTGAGTGTCAAGCTCAGCAGAAGCATTGATCGTCATCACCTTGTCATTGGAAATTTGAGCGGCGACGGTTAAGGCATTCGTGACCACGACCACCGAAGCGATTTCGCTATCGGTGAACTGCTTCTCTTGAAGAATCTTTTTGAGATCAATAATATTGGAAAAACCTTTCACGACATTCACCGAAGACTCCAGGGCAGACACGGGAACAAGATCAATCTGGACAAAGCTGAGGGCTCCCGAAGCCGATACCACCGCTCGAAAGTACTTGGTGGCGGGAAGAACAAAACTCGTGGCATCACCCGAAAGGCTGAGAGAAGACTTGTCGGCTGACAAAGCCATCGCGATCCCCGAAACCGAGGAAAATTGTCCGGCAAGTGCTCCCTGAAGCGGAAGAAAATCAGCCCCCGTCTCGAAGACTTCTTCGAGAGCATCGTCCAGCTTCACGCTGAGTGAAAGACCCTTCTTTCCCGTTGGAATAGAAATCTTCAACGATTTCTTCTGGCCGGTAAGGGGATCAAAGCTGCTCTGGAAAGGAATAACATAACGAAGATTTGAGCTCACATCGGCTTTTCCCACGGCCGTCGTGATGGAGGCAGCAATCTGAAGATCCAAGAAACAGCCCTGCAATTTCGTCGTGCTGGAAATCGTTCCCGTGACGATGAGCTTGCTCGCATTGAGGCTCAAGTATTTCGCACATTCATCGGGAAAAAATCGCTGACCCTTGACGTCGACCTTCGACAGCGAAAAAACTCCCGGAAAGGTCACCGGAGTTTGGTAGCTCGAACCGGCGGCAACCAGGGGAAGCCTGATCGGGGTTTGGGCGTCCCCGACTTGAGAAGCATTGGAATCCACGCTGAGGACAAGAGGAATGTGGTCTGAAAAAAGATCAAGATCAGACGGTAGAGGAGTCTCGGGAACCGTTTTTGCATAGAGCGAAGTATCCGTTGGCATTCGAGTACTGAACTCAAGGGGAATACTGATACTGCCGGAAATACTTTTGAGCGTGATGGACTTCGTTGCCGAGTCGAAAACAATGCCATCACGAAGCGAGGTGCGAATATCCCGTGGCGATCGAAAGAGCGAACTCAGACTGAGGCTTGCGCTCGAGCCAGCGGGAAGAGGGAGAGCGATCTTCACGACGCCCAGAGCATCATCAAATCCAGAGGTGAAAACCTGATCTGGCGCCATCACGCGAATGGTGCTCGGTACGGAAAGGGTGAAGGGGCTTCCCGGAAAAAGATTGGTCTCATTCAGGGGAGCATCTGCGCTCTGAGAAGAGAGAACATACGGAATATTTCCCTTCTGGTGCATCACGATCGTTCCCAGAATTTGCGGAAGTATCGTGACGGATTTTGCAACGCTGCTCTGCTGGTAGCTCTTCTGAAAAATCGTGGGGGCATTGTGAGTTGAAGCATCAATGAGTCGAACATGTTCGAAGGCAAGCAGAGCCAGGAGCATTTGAACATTGGTGCCATCGGTAATGGTGAGGGAATAATTTTCGGGAGGAATGGTAACATGCGACAAGGCGAGCCCATTGGTGTGGAACGTTATTTTTTTCTGAAGTAATGGCTTGAGATCCTTCTGGTCCGTGAGCAAGGTTTCGTAGCACTTGGCAACCGACTGAAAGTTCATCGTGATGGGCTTGTCTCCGATTCCTATGACCTGAAATTTGAGATCAGCAGGGTCAAAAAGCTTCTCAACTTGGCTGATGTTGGAGAAGCACAGCTCCAGTGCCGGGGCTGGAGACTTGGCGAGCATCGCCGTATCCGAGAGTGTTGCGAGCAGCACCGGCGCCTGATCTCGAAGGATCGTGGCGACTTTGACAAAACACAAGGGATCGCAGGTCGCCAGCAAAGGAATTTTGATCGCATTTTGTCCGCTTCGATCAGAGCTGACCTGTTGGAAAGCATCGAAAGATGCCGTTGGGCTGACCAGAAGGCTGACCTTTTCTTGATTGAGCGAATCCAAAAGCAGAATCAGTTTTTTTTGTGCATCAATGCCTTTGATCAGCGGATCTTTTGAGCTGAGCGAAGCATCGAAAGAAAATCGATCAAGTCCTTCGAGGATATCTTCTCCCGCACGGTACGTAGCGGTCGTGATGACGCCTTCGGTGGCACCAGAACGCCTTGCGGAAGCAAGACAATCGCTCGAGCTGAGCAGATCCGAGGAAGGTACGGTGAGCGACGTATCGCCCTGGACCGTAGAGAGGAAGCAAAGGAGTCGATCGCCCTTGGAGGCATTGACCACCCGAAGGCTCGAAGAATCCTTAGAAGATGGAAAAGTGATGAACTTGAGATCGGCAGGTACCGGCGGAAGACTGCTTCTCTTCTCCTGTACCGTCCAGAGCTGATCATTTTTTCCGATGAGGGTAAAGTAGGGCAGCTGATCCGGTTTGGTGATAAAAGTTTTCAGATTTGTCGAAGTGCCAGAAACAATGGCGACGGTGAGGGACTGGGACAGTCTGTCAACCACGTCCGACAGGGTGAACAGCTGATCACGTGAAAGAAACCCAATGCCGATGGCATTGTCTTGAGGAGTAGCTGTGATCGGAAGTGTAAAGGTCAGCGCATCCCGATCCGTGACCAGTTCGGGGACGAGGCTCGCATACGGAGTGCGGTAAAAAACCGGAAATTGATCCTTGGGCAGTAAACTATTGAACGGAAAATCCTGATTCACCGTCGAGATCGCCTGACTCACATACACAAAGCTGTATTCAACTTCGGAATAAAAATCGAGCAGGCTCTGGACTGGCACCGGAAGGGTGATATTTTTTTCGGAGGGAAGGAAAATTTTTGAATAATTCCAAGGATCATTGCCGAAGCGATAGCGCAGGACCAAGGCGTTGAAATTACCCTGATCAAGTCTTGGAAGTACCAGATGATGCTGCTCCACGACGATCTTGGGCACGTCGTTTCGGATCGGCTCGGCGATGAGGCTTTGTCGTGTGAGGGAATCGAGGGACTGAAGGGTTGTCAGTGTATTGGCCAGGAGTGGAGCGCCATGATGGATAGGAAAGGAAAGGAATGCCTTTTCTTCCGGTCCCAGGATGGTGTGAAAAGAAGGCGTCGCAATGTACAACAGATCGTTGAGCGGATTGGTGAAACTACTGTAGCCCACGGGAAAACCCATCGGCGGTGGACGATCGACGAGGGTCGTGCGAGCTCCATTCACAAGCACATCGTATTCCAAGCTCACATATTGATTCGCCGCAATATTCGTGATGATGGTGCCGAGCTTGGTCGTGATTTGAGTTTTGAGATTCGTGATCACCAGCGACTGGGTCGCACTATCGCTGCCAATTTGCTGGTCTCCGGTAGCAAGCACTATCTTGTCGATTGGATTGCTTGCCTTCTCAAACCTTCCCGATCGCTCAACCAGGGCGTTGACGAACACGATCGTCACATTCGCCGGAGCAATGCCCTTCAGTTGATCGTCGAAGATGGCGAATTGGACCGGGTCGGTATTTTCCCGCACGAGCTTAATCGAAGCGAGGGAAGAAGGTTGCTCAAAAAGTAGATCTGCTTTGAAATTTGCTGAAAAACTCATGACCAGCGCAAGGATGGCGCAGGCGACGAGAAAAACGAGGATTGAGTGAGAAGATCTTTTTTTCATGTGGAAAGCAACGCTAACTATTGTATCCGACTTCACATCCTCAAAAACAAACTACACCACATTTCTTCCGCTTTACCTTTCCAATTACGCTTGAGAAGGGTAGCATAGGACTCACCGTAGCACGGCCCATGAGCGAGGCGCAGCATATTGATGACCTGATCGTAGGGGTGAAGAAATACCTGAAGGTCGACGAAGAAAGGCTGAAAAAAGCCTATGATTTTGCAGAAGCCGCTCATGCCGGACAGACACGCATGAGCGGGGAAACCTACATTAGTCATCCTCTTGGGGTTGCACTTCTTTTGACCGAATTCAAAGCCGACGAAGATACCCTCATCGTCGCTCTTCTTCATGATGTCGCGGAAGATACGACTCGCACCGTCCGAGAGATCAAGGAAGCTTTTGGGTCGGTGGTCGGGAAGATGGTCGATTCGCTCACCAAGCTCCCAAAGGTGCATGGAATTTCCGGAAAACAGGAATCCTACGAATTTGATTATCGCATTGAAAGCATTCGAAAAATCTTCGAAATCATGCAACAGGATGTGCGCGTGACCGTGATCAAGCTCTGCGACCGCCTTCACAATATGCAGTCACTCTCCTACTTCCGGGCGGAAAAACAAAAGCGCATTGCTCAAGAAACCTTCGATATCTACGTGAAGATCGCGGATCGTCTCTGCATGCTCGAGATGAAAGAAAAGCTCGAAGTACTCTCCTACCGCCATCTGTTTCCCGAAGCCTATCAAAAAATCCAAGAAGAACGAGAGGGGCATAATCAAATTCTGACCCAGTACACGAAGTACATTCATGAGAAGGTCAGCCTCTGCCGACACCTACCGAAGGCCAAGGATATTGTGATCTCTCAGTTCATTCACTTTGGTCAGGCGATTGAGCAGAAACTGGATCGTCCGAAGATCGAGACGCGCGTCACGATCATTATGGAAACTGAGGAGGATTGCTATCTCGCGCTGCGCGACATCCACTCCCAGTGGAAAAATCTTCGAGACCAAGTGCGAGACTACATTCACCTGCCCAAATCCAATGGATTTCAGGGTTTGAAAACCACCATTATTAAACGCGACGGCGCCACCGTCCGGATGACGATCCAGACGCAAAAAATGTATGACTATGGCCGGCAGGGGGTAGCAACCTCCTGCTTTTTGAAATCAGAGGAGGCGAGGAAGGTTAAGCTGCCGTGGATGACGCAGTTGAAGACAATCCACAAAGGCACGAAGGAGAGTAGTCGAGAATACATGACCGCCCTTGAACATGACATTTTCAAGGGATCGATGACGGTCTTTACGGAAGACAATCGAAATCTGTTTCTTCCGTTTCAAAGCACCGCCCTTGATGCGGCATTTTTTAATCTTGGACAGAAGGCAAAAAATGTGATGACGGTTCTCATTGACGGAAAACCAGCAAAATTATCTGATCCTCTTCAAGAAGACGTCCGTATTCAATTCACCACGGGAGAAAAAATTATGATCACCCATCGCTGGCTTCAGTTTACCCGGACGACCTTGGCAAAATCCTATATCTACGAATATCTCAAAAGCCTCAGCAGTGAAAGGAGGCATGCAATCGGAGAAGAAATGATTCAGCAGCAACTCAATGCCATTGGCTTTGGATATGTCAGTGAAATTTCCATGAAAAAAAAACAAGAAGTGGCCAGTAAAGTTAATAAGAAGAGTTGGACTGAAGTCGTCCATGCTCTTGCAGAAGGCAATATCCAGCCGAACTTCGTGACAACTCTTCTCCTGAGTGAAGAAAGAAATTCAGAACGTAAGTATACTGCGAATATTTTAATAAAGAGTCATGAGGGAATCGATATTTTGGGCAAGATTTTTGATAGTCTTAAAAAAGAAAAGATCATCTTCCAATATTTATCTTCAAAAAATTATAATGATTTCTCAATTCATCGTTTTCAGGTACAATGGACGACAATTCAAAAAAATAGAATTTATTCTCAGCTCAGTGAAATCCTGCACGTCAATCTTCTTGAGCTCAAGCCTTTCCAAAAAGGAATTCTTCCGTATCTTTGTTTTCTGGCGATACCTCTCTTTCGATCCATCAATACGTTCCTTTCGAGATATGTCATGCTCCAAGGATTGAGTCCTGCGAATGCTACAATGCTCCATTTTCTCAGCTCAGGGACAATTCTTTTCCTGATTGCCATTTTTATTAAATTAAAATATCGGGAACAATATGCACCCTTAAAGCCATCTCTATTTTTCTTCTTTTGCACGGTGCTCCTCATCGCCTATACCTATTTGCTTCATCTTTCTCTCTTTTATACCAGTAGTATCAATTATGTGATTCCTGTTTGTATCAGCTTTGCTTTTATCGGTATTTCACATGCTTTTTGTTCCCCGCTTCTCCAGAAGAAAAATGTTTTGATGTTTTTAGGCGTTTTGTCGCTGTGGACATTCTCTCTCCTTGCCTACCTTCAGCAGCCTCTTGAAAAAGCTGATTACATAGGACTAGTCCTGGCCATAGCCGTCATGATTCTTCATATCCTCTACACCCGTTTTGGAAATTCATACCAACAGCACTACAAAGTGAAAAACCGCGGAATTTTGCTTCTCTGCTCAATGTTCTTTCTTGCCAGTCTTCTTTTTGTTCCTTTTGTCAGCATTCAAAATATTATGGAGACACCTCTTCGGGTTGTTTTCATGACGATCATCAATGGGATGCTGACGGGCGGTATTGCGCAATTCTTCTTTTTTGAACTCACAAAATTTCACCAGCACTACAAATTGACCTATGCCATGAGCCTCGTCATTCTTATGACCCTTTTGATAACCTATTTCCTTGGTGATTCCATCAATCTTTTCATGATCATTTCGACCATATTCATGACACTCTCGATCCTTCTTACCGGATGGTATGAATATAAAAAACAAGGGTTACTTGACCCTCATCGAGGATTGATTTGAGAAAAGAAAACTTTCCATTTTCCTTGCAAAATAATGGGTTGTTTGCATAATAATACTGAAATTGCTTTGACAAAATTGAGAATTCGAATACAATACCACCTCTTGCAAAAAGTTACGTTAATGCTATATTATAGTACTGATTTTGTTCATTATGCTTGAAAGAGTAGATCTTATCAGAGCGGAGATATTCAGCGGTAATTTAGAAGAATGCGCTGCGCTTTCTTCTTTACTTCGAACAGAAAAACTCGGAAGCAATCTCGATTATTTACAAAGAGGTCAAATAGATACTAAGGAAGCCATAAAAGCACTAGGAGATTTACTTGCAACGCTAACTCTCAGAAAAACCGGGAGAGAAATTAGATCAAATACGGTCAGAACTCTTGCATTGAGAATTCAGCAGGGAACACCAATCCATACGGTTATTACAGATCAGCAACCTGCCCTTATAACTCCTGAAATGCGATCTGAAAAAGGTAAGAAGGGCGGAATATTGCCCGAAATTATCCTTATGACCTTGATAAAGGCAGCTCAAAAAATTTTTGAATCAGATTCGACCATATCTCCGGAGGAAATAGAACGAGCAAACAGTCTCCTGAGACTTGCCGGTCTTATGGAAAGGATCCCCTATGACAAACTCTATGAGGATCGTGCCTACCTCTTCATGACTCGAGAAGAGGCAAATGTCTTTGCACTTGAGCAAGTCGCCAATTTTGGAAATGGAACAAATACACCAGGAGCGGCTGTAAAAGAAAAAAGAATCCTTACCGTTGGGCATGGCTATGGATCAGATGAGTTAAAGTTAGCAGAGCTTGAAGCCGAAAGGGTGATACCAATTGATGATAGCCCTGTTGCAAGAGAGATGTTTCAAAAACGAATTGCAGCTCTACCAAGAAACAGAAGGCGTGATCACGCACTTCGTGCAATACGATTTCCGAGAAAATTAGATGGTATATTTAGCACGCTGGAAGACATGAGAGCCTGTGGAGAGACGGTAGATACGATTTATGCTCATTCGTCATTGCATTATTACGATGACAATGATTTTCAAGCTTTGCTATCGCTCATCTTTAGTGTGCTTGCGACAGAAGAGGAAGGAAGAGGCTTGAGTCATCTTTGTTTTGCCGTCAAACTCCCTGGAGCTCCGCTTGATCGAGAGGGAGTTCACCTGTTTGAGAAGACGAGCCTAGAAAAAACTGAGGAAGGCGGTGAGAAAATCACCACATCAAAAAGTATTCGAGAAAATACTGATGGACAAATGAGGGTTTTCCGTGATCAAGCAACTATTTTAGCTCAAATTGAAAAATTGAACAGAGATGTAGTGTCGACAGGCTATGAATTTTCTTGCCGCTTGTCTGCAACAAGAACAATCAGAGATTACGATGTCCCGGGAGAGCAAGAATTTGGATTTTTTATCCTTGAAAAAAGGCCAATCAAACAGGCCTAGCAACAATCTGCCTCTTGGTCTCCAAATACGTAAACAGCGGGTAGGGGATAAGAATACCCTCCTGGTCGAAGGCGTCTTTGATCGCGGCCATCAGCTCCGATTTGGTGACAATCCAGCTCTTCGCTTTGTTATCTTGAGGATCGACCCAGAAGCGAACGTTCAATTTAATGCCAGAGCCATCCAAGGACCCGGCAGCGCCGCCAATGTCGCTCACCAGGACCTGAGGCTTGGGCTTCTTCAGGACGTAGTCATGGTGATCGATAATGCCGAGAATGATTTTCATGGCTTTCTGAAGGTCGGTCTCGAAGTCCACATTAAGGTTGAAGCTGATCCGGCGGCTGTGGTGGGCCGTGTAGCAGGTGACCATGTTGCTCATAAGCTGGGCATTGGGCACAATGATTTCGGAGCCGTCGATGGCCTTCACGAGGGTCGCGCGAGTCTGAATCTCCATGATCTTGCCACGAAGGCCGGAGCCGGTCTTGATCTCGATAAAGTCGCCAACGCGAAAGCGGTTTTGCAGGATGATAGCCGCACCCGCAATGAGATTCTCGAAGAGATCCTTGAAGGCAAAGCCAAGTCCAAGCCCGAAGAATCCAACCACCTGAAGGAAATCCACCTGAAAGATGAACTGAAGCACAATGGAAACCCCCACGAACATACAAGCGACCACGGAGAATCTGTTCACGAGAGCCAGGGTATCGGGGTAGAGCGCATCACCCTGAGCTTTTTGAAGGGACTTGGTGAGTCGACCAGCGATGATTTTTCCGAGAATGTAAAAGGCTACCAGCACGGCGACGGCCAGCACAAAATTCTTCACGAAATCTAGGGAGCTGACGAGTGATTGAATCACTTCATTGCCGGTCCCAGCTGAAGCTGCTTTTGACTTCGAAGCAAGAGCCTTTCCAAGCTGCGTTGGCAGCTGAGCAAGAAGAAATTGAGAGTCCATAGGGTTCGGTGATATTCAGAGTATTATACACCAATTTTAGCACTTCTACAAGTGTTGAAACTTGTTATTCTGATCAGCAAAGCGTGTACTTGGAAATGTGAGATTGCTTCGTCGCTCGCTCTGCGAGCTCCTCGCAATGACAGCATTATTCAGCGCCATGAGAAAACGTTCCTTCCTAACGATCCTAACGATCCTAACGTTCCTCAGGCTCCTTCCTGCCGCTCACGCCGCTCAGTTCTTCGATACTTCCACCCAGCTTCTTTTCCACTTTTCCGATGAGCAGCAGGCGGTGAAAAAAAGCGACCGGATCGTGATTTCACCAAAGAATCAAGCAGACCTTGCCGTGTTTGAAATCATCAACGTTACTTCAAGTCCGGACCTAACATCCCTTCTCGATAATCTGAAACTTCGCATCATCAATGCCGATACCATTTCCAATCGTAAAGTGATGGGCGCCTCGGCTGTGGAACTCAAGGGAAGATCACTCGAGACCTCTCAACCACTGGCAATTCTGGTTCTTCCGCTGAGGACGAAGGGAGCGGACTCGGTCGAAATCCTCTACCACGGAAATAAGCCACAGGAATATGAGGATTTCTTAAGCTCTCTCCAGCTCTCGCAAGGTCTGCCGGATACGGTCACCCACCCCCTTCATGATGAAATCGCATTCGTTCTCGAGCGAGGAATCTTCAAAGGATACCAGGAAAAAGATGCGGTGCTCTTCAAGCCCGAGAAGACAATCAATCGCGCGGAACTTCTCAAAGTCTTGGTGCTCAGCAGCTCCGGTGTGGACGAAAAGTACGTTCAAAGTTATGTGAAAGATCTTCCTCGCGCCTTTGGTGACCTTGATGTCAAAGCCTGGTATGCGCCCTTTGTCACCTTTGCCAAGAAACAAGGATGGGTGAAGGGCTATCCGGATGGCACATTTCGAGCCGGCAATGACGTGAATCTTGCCGAGGCTATGAAAATGATTTTGATCGCCAACAACGTGAATGTTGCCGAAGACAAGGAGATTTGGTTTCGACCCTACGTGAATTATCTGACAGACAAAAATATTCTCGTTGCCGAAGGTAACAACATTCGATTTTCCTTCACGGATGAGATCCTTCCTCCCACAGCGCCTGCCACCCGCGCTCACATTGCGGCTTTCCTCGCGCGCTTGACGAGTCTTCGAGAAGGAAAAATAAAAGATCAGTATCTCAAAGAAGTTTCGCTGGAAAATCTTCCCTTCGTGCTCCCAGCGCAGCCAAAACTCACGGTTTACGCCAAAGACTCACGTGGAGATGAAAAAGTAAGCTACCTGATCGCTCAAACGGACGCTCAGGATCCGAGCCCCTTCATGGCGATCTCTGCGATAGATGTCTCCTTGTGGACAGGAGAAGAGATGAATAAAGACGCTCAAATGAAACAGAGACAACTGAATGTCTCGCTCGAAGGAAAAAATGTCTTGCTCGGTGAAAATCGCTCGATAATTCTTGTCGAAAAAGACGTTTGTGCTCTAACAAATGGGTGTCCTCCTTCACCGCTGGAAATTCAGATTCTCAAAAATTTGAAGATCAAAAACCAAGATCTCAAATCATATGCCGACAGCAATCTTGATTTCGAATTTCTCTATGCCGACGACTATCAATTCAAACCCTCAATCGAAGGAGATCAGCAGACCCTGACGGTGAATCTTCCCGATGGAACACCCTTCATGATCCTCAGCTTGATTCCCGGCAGTCCTGGAGAAGCTGAACACTTCAACGGCCAATGGCCAACAGATTTTCTTCATATTGGAAATCGAGACTGGAACCTGTACGAAAAAGATACAAAAGCCGAGAATCGCACCGACTTCATCACATCCTTTTCGGACAGCAAGCTCATGGCCGTCACGGTCACCGAAAGTGCGAAGACAAAGACAACGCTGATGCCAAAAGCGTTTCGAATACTCAGGACGCTTCGCTAATTTTCAATTTACAATTTTTAATTTTCAATGAATTTTCAAGGCTCAATGATTAATTCTCAATAGAAATTCAGGATTGTTTGAAAATTGTTTCATTGGAATTTGATTGGAAATTGGTAATTGATAATTGAAAATTAATAATTCTCCCCTTAAGCTAAAGAAGCTAATTCCTTGTTTTATGCCCCATTTATTTATCCTTCCTTTCGATCACCGTGGATCTTTTCATAAAATTTTATTCCCTGACGTGAAGGAACTCACGGCAGAGCAGAAAAATATCGTACGCCAACGAAAACGAACCATTTTCGAAGCGATGAAAAAGATTGGAGCGAAGAGGGGATACCAGGATCTCGGGGTGCTGGTGGACGAAGAATACGGCGCGGATATTCATACCGAATGCAAAAAGCTCGGCATCAGAAACATTCTGACCATAGAAAAATCTGGGCAAAAAGTTTTTGATTTTGAATATGCGGACTGGAAGGATCACCTCATGAGTATCAAGCCCAGCTTTGCCAAGGCCCTTATCCGCTGGGTCTCGGGAGAAGATCATTCCCTGCAGAATTCTCGACTCAAAGAGCTCGGAGATTTTTGTGCGAAAGAGGGGATTGGATATCTGATCGAGCCACTCATCGAACCGAATGAAGAGGACCTCAAAATCTGTGGAGGTGATAAGAAAAGATTTGATCGAGAGCTTCGCGTAAAACGCTTCGCTGTGGCTGTCGAAGAAATGCATGATGCGGGTATCAAGCCGGAGGTCTGGAAGATCGAAGGTACAGAGACCGAAGAAGATATGAAAGCCTGCTCCGAGGCTGTGATGAATGGTGGCAAGTCAGGTGTTCAAATTGTGATCCTCGGCCGAGGCGCTACCCAAGAAGAAGTGGATCGATGGCTGCGCGCTGGAGCCAAGACCAAAGGCGTGAATGGCTTTGCCATTGGTCGCACCGTCTTCGCAGATCCCATCACCGCACTTCACCAAGAAAAGATCAGCGAACAAGAAGCGATTGACACGATTGCCAAGAACTACGAACATGGTATCGACGTCTATCTTTCGGCCATCAAAAGAGCTTGATAAAAATCAGATAATGAGTGTATAATAATCGTGTTATAAACAATAATAATATGATCACCGATTTTGTTTCCATTACCAATGTTCAGCGACAACCCAATGCGGTATTTGCCTCAGGAAAGCCGATTCAAATTGTTCTCAGCAACAATGAAATGAAGGGGATGATTATTTCTACCGGAATGGCAAAACAGCTTCTTGAATCAGATGTTTTCGATGAATTGATTGATGAGATTGAGATTCACTTGCTTCATGACAAAGAAACCCTTGATCTCATCAAGCGCCATCGAGCTGGAAAAACAAAACCGATAGCGTTGGAGGATTTTTATAAGAAATATGGAATATAAGATTTTAGTTGTTGATGACAAAAAGTGGCTAAAGGATCTCAATCAACTCAATGCAAAACAGGTTCTTGTGGTAAAAGAAAAAATTGAACTTCTTCGAAAAAAACCTTGGCCTCAAGAATTAAACGTCAAAAAGTTGAATCATTACCCTTATGCTGAGTATCGTGTCAGAGTAGGAGATTATCGAATTTTATTTGACCGAAATAATGAAAAAGATACCGTCGAGCTCTTACGAGTAAAACACCGTTCTCAACTTTACTAGTATGGATTTCCAGCAACTCTCTCTCGATCTCCACAAAAAACATCGCGGAAAAATCGAAGTTGTTTCAAAAGTGCCGCTTAAGAATCGCGATGATCTTTCCACGTACTACACTCCGGGGGTAGCCGAGCCCTGCAAGGAAATCGCAAAGAATAAGGAAGATGTCTACACCTACACGAGCAAAGGCAATCTCGTCGCCGTGATTTCAGATGGTTCCGCCGTGCTGGGTCTCGGAAATATAGGACCGGAGGCGGCCATGCCGGTGATGGAAGGCAAGTGCATTCTTTTTAAGAAATTCGCTGGACTTGACGCTGTCCCCATCTGCCTGGCAACCCAAGATACTGAGGAAATTATTCGAATCGTGAAAGCTCTCGAACCCACCTTTGGCGGAATCAATTTGGAAGACATTTCGGCGCCACGCTGCTTTGAAATCGAAGAGCGACTCAAATCGCAGATGAAGATCCCCGTCTTCCACGACGATCAGCACGGCACCGCGGTGGTGATCCTGGCGGGTCTGATGAATGCGCTGAAGCTCGCGGGTAAATCGATCGAATCGGTGAAGATTGTGATCTCCGGCGCGGGAGCTGCCGGAACCGCCACCAGCAAACTGCTCACGAAAGCAGGAGCGAGGAACATCGTGGTGTGTGATTCGAAGGGTGCTCTCAGCTCACAACGAAATGATCTGAATAAAGCCAAAAAGGCCCTGCTCAAAACAACGAATCCGAAGGATGAAGATGGGCCGTTGTCGAAGGTTATCGACAAGGCAGATGTTTTCATCGGCGTTTCTGCTGGGAACGTTCTCAACGCTGAGGATGTGCGACGCATGTCGCCGGAGCCTATTGTCTTCGCCATGGCCAATCCGAATCCGGAGATCATGCCGGAGGAAGCCAAGAAGGGAGGTGCCTTCATCGTGGCCACCGGACGAAGCGACTACCCGAACCAACTCAACAATGTGCTCGTCTACCCGGGCATGCTCAAGGGTGCCATGAAGGCCAGGAAGCAGGTGACCGAGGACATGAAGCTTGCCGCGGCTAAGGCGCTTGCAGAACTGGTGAAAAGTCCAACAATCGACAAAATTATTCCGAGTGTTTTTGAGCCAGATGTTGCAGATATTGTTGCAAGTGCAGTTGAGAGTGCTTGATTATTATGAAGAATTCGAATATCATTCTGATGAATATTTCACATAACAATGTATGACAACGAGAACAACCGTTTCGCTCGATCAAAATCTATTCATGAAACTGAAAGAAGTTACAAAAAACGAGAAGCTTCGTTCTTTGTCTCAGGCCTTACAAAACGCAGCATCCCTGTATGTCCACGCCTACGAGAAAAGGAAAACTCTTTCGCAAATGGAAAAGAATTATAAGGCTTATTCAAGAAAACATCAAAAAAATGAATTCGCTGATATTGAGGAGTCTGCGTTGTCTGATTATTTTGATAGGCAAAAGCAATGAATGCCAAGCAAGGTCAAATTTGGTGGGTATCAAACCCTAGAGCATCTGGCAGTGAGCAGTCAGGAAGGCGACCTGGCTTAGTGCTACAAAATGATTCTGCAAATGAATATTTGAACACAACTATCGTCGCCATGATTTCATCATCAGGGACATCAGATATGCCGGAACAGGTCTGCATTGGAGTAGAAGAAGGGCTCAAAAGAACTTCTCATGCAGATCTTTCTCAATTATTTACCATCAGCAAATCAAGACTGATTCAGTATATTGGGAAAATAAATAGCGAAAGATGGATCGATGTTGAGAAAGCGATAGAAAGAATATTTTATAAGACCATTTGATAATTTCCTTTTTTCTTGAAGATCATTTCTTCTGAATCACTTATCAAGAAGCTCAAGCCGATGATCCTCCAGGCCAATTTCGTACTGGACCAAAAAACTAAAGAAGCCCTGGAAAAAGCGAAGCATCACGAACCCTCTCCAATGGGTCTTCATGTACTCGAGGAGATCGGGGAGAATGCCAAGCTCGCGAAGGAAGAGAAGATGCCCCTCTGTCAGGACACGGGCACCTCGATCTTTATGGTCAAGTGGGGGCAGGAGTGCATATTGGAACAAAATCCAAATGCCAACCCGCCTGAGGCGGGCCAAAATCCAATAACTATTCAGTCTATATTTGACGAAGCGGTCCGACAATCGCACCAGGAAGGTTACCTCCGGAAATCGGTTTTGAGGGATCCTGTTTTTGACCGCAAGAATACCGGTGACAACACCCCAGCTTTCATCCACCTGGAGATGGCCCCTGGAAATACTGTTGAAATTCACTACATGGCCAAAGGGGCCGGCTGTGAGAATGGCGGGCAAATGGTCATGCTGAACCCGAGTGATGGGCTGACTGGAATTAAAAAGTTTGTTCTCAAAGTCTGTGAAGAAGCCGGTGCCAGCTCCTGTCCGCCGTGGATCCTTGGCATCGGGGTCGGCGGAACCTTTGATTCGGTTTCTGCCCTGGCGAAAAAAGCACTCTTCCGCGACATTGGCAGTGAGCATACTCATCCGAAATATACCGCACTTGAAAAAGAAATTCTGGATCAGGTCAATCACCTTGGCATTGGTCCTCAGGGCCTGGGTGGCAAAACAACAGCACTCGCGGTCTTCATCGAAGCCTTTCCTTGTCACGCCGCTTCGCTTCCCGTGGCCGTGAATATTCAGTGTCACAGCAATCGGAAGGGGAGGGTGGTGATTTAATTAAAACGACACTTGTTGAGGATTGAAGGGTTGGGATAATTCCGGCCGTGTTTCCTCAGTTTTTTTATTTGCCTCTCCCGAGCCTAATATGGGATTTGTATCTGGACCCCAAGTGAAATTTAAATCTACCGGTGGAAATTCTGATAAATCCGGTCGCACCTCGGGAGAAAGATTGGTACAAAGATTCTTTTCATAGTCAGCCAATGCTTTCTGGGCCTCTAAAGTCTCCTTATCGAGTTGCCTCAACTCTCCGGCAAAATCACCTAGAAGAAGAGCATTGCTAGAAATTTGAGAAGGGTTAGAAAAACCTATTTGTCCTTGAAGATTTTGAATTTTCTTTCTCAAGCCAGCACTTGTCGAATCATTCTCATGCTCTTTTTGACATTTTTCAAATTCCGTTCCGCATCGGCCAAGTTCACTTATCCAATGGCTTTTTTGTCCCTGTATTGACCATAATCCGCAATCCTGACATTCCGGCAAAAATGCAAACTGTTGGGAGATAGAATCCCGAGTAGGTGTGGTGCTGATTCCTAAAACCTGGTGTCTTCCTTTACATATTTCGGATGTCAACCCCCAACCGCTCACGATAACTTCTCCCTTCAATCTCTGCAGATTCTGGCCTGGATGAAAAAACGTCGAAGCGGAAACAACAATGACGAGAAGGAGGGCTACAATCGCGTACCTGCGGTGATGGTTGAGGAATTTCATAAAAGCTTAAAGTGCTGATTTTCCTATTTGCTGAAGATCCATAACGCTCGACTTACGTTCAGTTTCTGGAGTGAGTTGACCTTGTGGAGTCATTCCTGCGGCTGCAGATTGCTGCTCTGTTCCTGGTGCCAGGATACCTGTTTGAAGTCCGGGGCTAATTTCCCCTTTCCGGGAATTCGCCCAAGTAAGAACGTTTTTCATCTGACTACTTAAGTTTTCTTCATTTTTATCTCGATGTTCTTTCTCTTTTGCTGAAAGTATTTTCAATTCGTTTTCCAATGCTGATTCATATTCTTTGATATATGACTCCTTTGTTTTCTCCATATTTTTTATTGTTTGATCTTTTTCTTCTATTTCATTTTTTAACGCATTCCCATCGAGTTGAGTAGGGAGCCAAGATCTCAATGTAGTAAGTTCTTGGTTAGCGATATCAATGAGTTTCTGCTGCCTGGCAATATCTCCATTTGTTCCATCATAGTATTTTGTTCTAATTTGTGCCTCTTTTTCTAAATATTTTTTTGTAGCATCTTCCCACTCTTTTGAAATTTCAAGAGATTCTCTCTCAAGTCTTGCTTGTTCCTGATTGTATCTCCCGGTGGCAATTTCAAGAGGGGTTGGGGGGCGCGTAACGTGGGGCGCGGCGACTATATCCGACTTAAAATTCTGCAAAATTCTCGGTGAAAAATAAATCCCAACTCCGACAACGCTGATTAGAAGAACTGAAATTAGAAAATATTTTGATGTGAGAAAGTGCAAGGACATAATGAAAGAAAAGAATATTTTGACTTCTTGCTATAATAGCATACTATATTAGTTGTGTCAAATGATTCGCGGTAGCTTAAACTTAACAAAATATGAAAATCCTTGCGGATTCAAAACTTCTCGATAGCGAACAGTATTTTGAAATTCTACCTCAGATACGAGAAACGGAAATATGGCTATCTGACAACCATGTTTTCGAGCGTCTTGGCTTTAAGTTGGGTTTCTTGAAGATCTTTGCCAACTCGCTCCAAGAAAACGCCATCAATGATATTCTTCGCAAAATGACCTGGATTAGGCTTGCAACCCGGGCGGCACTATCGGATATGAATAAGCTGACGATCGTCGAGATCGGATGCGGGGCGAGCGCTTGTCACTCGTATGATCCGCGGCTCCAGCCAATCTACTATGATAAATTTCAACCCTGGCTTTGTCGAGCATTCGCTGCACTCGGCTCATCAACGGTTGGTATCGATAAGAGACCCGTTAACTGGGAACCATACCGGCACCTCAAGACTGATCTCATGATTGAGCCTTTTCCAAGGGATATTCCCAGCAGCAGCGTAGATGTAGTCTGCGGATTTCGACTCTCAGATGATCCTGTCCTCACCAAGATAGAGTCAAACACCTGGCAGAAATTGCAACGGCGCATTGAAGCGGATATTAAACGTATTCTCAAACCCAACGGACTCTTCATCACCGATGACGATGACTGTGTGCTGGAAGATGAGCGTATTTCAGCTTCCACGCTCTGCCAAACGACTGCATGAGCTTGACGAAACGGCTTGATGGTGTAGTATTATTAACTGTTATTAACATTCTCTTGTGATGACGGTTCAATTTTTTGATCATGACGCGGGGGAAATCAGTGAGAAAGGAAAGCTCTCCCTGGCATTTGATCATAGATCAAGTGATCCTCAACTCGATGTTTCGAGAGCAAAAGTGGCAACCTTAGTTTCAAAAGAGAATACGAAGGAAGTTCTGGTCTTGGTTTTTCCCCCGACAATCCGACTTGGAACAATTATTCGAACTCAAGTGTTTAAAACCATGGGAAATCAAACGGTATTTGAGGGAATTGTCACCATTGGCGAAGGAGCAGCGGAAATAACGTGGGGAAATGGTAAAAAGAACGACAAGCCGCCCGAAGAGCTTCGAGATGAAGTCTTGAATGAAATCAAACGTCTGTTATTTGGCGAATGAGAGATATCTGAGATATTTCTTATTCTTGCCCACCACGGTCTCCATGTAGGCCTCTTTGAGGACCGAGGTCACTGGACCAATTCCTCCATCACCGAACACATGATCATCGACGGAACGGATCGGTGTCACCTCAGCAGCCGTTCCGGTGAAGAAGGCCTCGTCGGCACGGTACACATCCTTTGGCCTGAGGGTTTTTTCAACGACTTTCAATCCCAAATCTTTGGCTAGCTTCATCTCGGTATCGCGCGTGATACCGTTCAGGATCGTGCCAAGCGGAGGCGTGAAAATTACGTCTTTTTTCACCATAAAAAAATTCTCCCCGGGTCCTTCGGCAATATTGCCCTTGAAATCAAGGAGGAGAGCCTCCTTGTATTTTGTTCCGATAATCTCGTGAACAGCCTTGATGCTATTGAAATAGTGGCCGGTCACCTTGGCATCCGTAACACAAGTCCTCGGATCAAGCCGCATGGTCTTTACGATCTTTACGTCAATCGGATCTTCCGAAAGGTACTTGCCCCAGGGCCAGCAGGAGATCGAGACATCGATTGGCGCACCGACCGGGTTGAGGCCCATCTTGCCATAGCCGAGATACACGATGGGACGAATGTAGCCCTGATCGAGTTTATTTTTCCTCACCGTTTCAAGGGTCGCCCGATTGATCTGATCTTCTGAGTAGGGAATCTTGATCTTCATCACCTTCGCGGAATAGAAGAGTCGTTTCGTATGTTCTTTCAATCGAAAGATTGCCGGACCTTTTTCGGTCTTGTACACGCGAATACCTTCGAAAACTCCGCAGCCATAGTGGAGCGTATGGGTCAGGATGTGGATTTTGGCATCGGCCCACTTCACAAATTTTCCGTTCATCCAGATGTATTTGGTAGTTTCCATATTTAGATTTTAATATCTGCGTCATTCAAAATAGCCTTCGCCGTACCTTTAGGAATGTCTTTGGTGTGAATGGGTACAATGACTTTTTTTCCATTTTCAAAATTCTTAAAAAAAGCATGGCTCCCACGCTGTTTCACAAAATAAAAGTGATTTTCTCTTAAAAGAAAAATTAATTTACGGGCAGAAAAATTATACTTTGACATGGCGACGATCATCACTTAGAAACTGAGGAAAAGCCTGAATCTCTATTTCATCTTCGACGTAAAGTACCATCGCCTCCTTCAAATGGATAAGAGCTTCCTGATGGGTTTTCCCAAAGGTATGGCATCCCGGTAATTCAGGACATGAGGCGTGAAAGTGTTTGCCGTCTTTTTTTATCTTGAATGTAAACATTTCATGAATAAAAACCGAAGTAATCCTAGCATGCTTATTCCTTCACGACGAGATTGATAATTCGTCCAGGAATAAAAATCTCTTTCAAAATCTGTTTGCCATCGAGGAACTTTGCAACATTAGGCTCCTTTTTTGCTTGCTCAAGGGCTTGCTGCTGACCGATCCCAACGTCAACCTCGATCGACCCGCGCAGCCTGCCATTCACCTGGATCGGAAGTTTGATCGTGCTCTCCTTGGCCAGCTCTTCGTTCCACGTTGGCCACTTCTCCTGCATGATCATTCTCTTGTGACCCATGTTCTCCCACAGCTCTTCGGTCATGTGAGGTGCGAAGGGATAGAGGCAGATCAGCAAGGTTTCGAGAGCCTGTTTCGGCACGGTCTTCAGGGCCTGCAGATGATTCACAAAAATCATCATCTGAGCCAACGCCGTATTGAATTTCAGCTCGGCGATATCTTGGGTTACTTTCTTGAGAGTCTGGTGAGTCAGCTTGAGAGTTTCTGAACTCAGAGGACCACCCACCTGTCCCCCCGCAAGTCTCCAAACCTTCTGCAAGAAACGATAGACACCAGAAACACTCTTCGTGCTCCAAGGCTTCATGTCGGCAAAAGGGCCCATGAACATCTCGTAAAGACGCAGGGTATCGGCTCCGAACTGCTTGATGATTTCATCCGGATTGATGACATTGCCTCTGGACTTACTCATCTTCTCACCATCCTCCCCGAGGATAATGCCCTGGTGGCGGAGCTTCTGGAATGGCTCATCGTAGGAAATATAGCCGTATTCATGCAGAGCCTTCGTAAAGAAACGAGCGTACAGCAGGTGCAGTACCGTGTGCTCAGCACCCCCGACGTAGAGATCTACCGGTCCCATTTCATTCATCAATTTTTTGTTCGCAAATTCTTTCTTGTTCTTCGGATCCATGAAGCGAAACTGATACCAGGAGGAGTCGACGAAGGTGTCCATGGTGTCGGACTCGCGTCGAACGAGTGTTCGCTCTTTCGCCAAGGTTCCAGCTTTCTTCAACTTCTTCTCAATACGAAGCAAAGCTTTCTTGTCGTGGAAGGTTTTTGATTTCGCCAGAGGGGATTCGCCGGTAGGCATGAAGTCCACATCCGTCGGCAGCTCCACCGGAAGCTCATTGTCCGGCACGAGGTAGTGCTTACCCTGGTCGTCGTAGACAATGGGGATCGGCGCTCCCCAGTAGCGTTGACGAGAAACCAGCCAGTCGCGGAGTTTGTAATTGATCACACGCTTGCCATGGCCGTGCTCTTCGAGATACTCCATCACTTTTTTCGTGGCAACGTGAATGTCCAGGCCGTCGAGGAAACCCGAATTGGTCATGGCACCTTCTTCCTCCTGGACCTGTTCTATTTTTTCAATCGCAGATCGGTCACCATCTTTGGCGACAACGACACGTATGACCGGAAGATCAAAGGTCTTGGCAAATTCGAAGTCTCGCTTGTCATGCCCGGGCACTCCCACTACGGCACCTGTTCCAAAACCAGATAGTACAAAATCCGACACCCAGATCGGCATGAGCGCACCATTCAAATTATTGATGGCGAGAAATCCGGTGAAAGCACCGGTCTTCTTCTTGCCTTCCTCTTGCCTTTCCAACTCGGTCTTCTTCATTGAGGCTTCGATATAGGCCTTCACGTCTGGACGTCGCTCGGCAACCTTCTTCGCGAAAGGATGTTCAGGCGCTAGCACAATGAAGGTCGCGCCGAAATTCGTGTCTGGCCGTGTGGTGAAGCACGTGACGGTTTCATTTGAATCCTTGATGCGATAGGTAATATTCATGCCCTCCTTCTTCCCAATCCAGTTCAGCTGTCCTATCTTCGTGGATTGCGGCCAGTCAATCTTGCTTAATCCGTTGATGAGACCAGTCGTATTGCCCCGATCCTCAATGTAATCCGTGATCTTGAAAAACCACTGCTCCAGATCTTTTTGAATCACGGGGTCTTTACTGCGAT
>OBEQ010664468.1_pt1 | contig 23994 bp, 15 predicted proteins | sample 1670901 | NCBI WGS metagenome assembly OBEQ01 (sample SAMEA104232315, study PRJEB22302) | groundwater metagenome | biome: forest; feature: aquifer; material: groundwater | place: USA | collected 2011-08-07 | depth 5.4 m | reverse complement strand
TGGACAGGAAAAGGCCGAAAAACAGCGGTTTTCGGCCTTTTCCTCCGCAAAATATGCTTATTTTCCAATGCGCTGGGGTACCTGGGCACGCTGATGAGTGTGCTCTGAAGCCAGTTCCGGGGGTACCTGGGCAGTTACGAGATATTAGCCATGCGCCCGATCCTGCCGCTCGCCGCCCGCCCGTTCGTCCCCTCTCGCCGTCGGACCCGGCTGCGGTCGGATAGCGGTCTGCGTGGCGCGGTGGCGATCCTGCTGATGGCGGCGCTGGTCGCCACCCCGGCGGCGGCCAATCCGCAGGGCGGGACGGTAACGGCGGGTTCGGCGACCATCTCGACGCCCACGGCGACCACCACCCAGGTCATCCAGACCACCAGCAAGGCGGTGGTCGACTGGCAGTCGTTCTCCATCGGCAACGGCGAGACCACCAGCTTCATCCAGCCATCCAGCGACTCGATCACGCTGAATCGGGTGGTGGGCGGTGTCCCATCGGAAATTCTCGGCCGGCTGACCGCCACCGGACAGGTGTGGCTGGGCAATCCCAACGGCATCTTCTTCGGCTCGAGCGCGACGGTCGACGTCGCCGGCCTGCTCGCCACCACCCACGACATCCGTAACGCCGACTTCATGGCCGGCCGCTATGATTTCCACGCCACCGGCCCGGGCGGCTACGTCATCAATCAAGGGAACATCACCGTCGCCGATACCGGTCTGGTCGGGCTGGTCGCCCCCTATGTGGCCAATCGCGGCATCATCACCGCGCGGCTGGGCGAGGTCGCGCTGGGGTCGGGCAGTGCCTTCACCGTCGACTTCTATGGCGACCAGTTGATCAATCTGGCGCTGGACCAGCCGGTAACCGCGCCGGTCAAGGACAATACCGGCAAGACCGTGACCAGTCTGGTGGAGAACTCGGGCAAGATCTTCGCCGATGGCGGCCGTGTCACCCTGACCGCCGCCGCCGCCAAGGGCGTGGTCGACAAGGTGATCGACACTTCGGGCGTGATCCAGGCCAACAGCGTCGTCGAGAAGAATGGCGAAATCTATCTGCTGGGCGAAGGCGGCTCGGTCGAGGTGTCCGGCACCCTGTCTGCCGCAGGCACCGGCGCCGGCACCAAGGGCGGGGCCGTGGTGGTCACCGGTGACACGGTTGCCGTCAAGAGCACCGCCAGAATCAACGTGTCCGGTGCGTCCGGCGGCGGACAGGCGATGATCGGCGGCGACATCCAGGGCGGCAAGGCCAGCGCCGAGACCCTGGCCAGATACGCCACCAGCAATTATCGCAAGACGGTGCCGACCGCCACGAAGACCACCGTCGAGGCCGGCGCCACCATCACCGCCGACGCCACCGTCAACGGCAAGGGCGGCAAGATCGTGGTGTGGGCCGAAGAAGACACCTTGTCCTACGGCAGCTATACCGCCAGGGGCGGCGCGCAGGGGGGCGATGGCGGCTTCATCGAGACCTCGGGCAAGCTCACCCTGGCCGTCGGCGGCACCGCCGACGCCTCGGCGGCGCTGGGTATCGGCGGATACTGGCTGCTCGATCCGACCAACGTCACCATAACCAGTTCGGTGAGCAGCAATGGCGGCTGGTCAGGCGGCACCTTTACTGGCACGGCCGACCCGAGCACCGTCTACTCCGGCGAAATCATCTCCGCCCTGAATGTCGGCACCAGCGTCATCATCAGTGCGGCCGGCTCGGTCACGGTGGGCGACGCCATCACCAAGACCAGCGGCACCAGTGCCTCTCTGACCCTGAGCGCGGGCGGCGCGATTGCCGTCGGCCAGCCGATCACGTCCACCAGCAACGCACTGAACGTGACCCTGGAAGGGACGACCTCATCCGCCATCACCATCGGCGCCAACATCACCACCAATGGCGGCAGCCTGCTGGTGGGCGCTTCGGGTGGCAACAGCGCTCTGTCCATCTCCCAGGTGGCTGCTACCACCATCAGCGCCGGCACGACCTCGTTCAAGGCCGATACCATCACCCTGGATGGGACATTGCAGAGTACCGGCAACGTCACTCTGACCGGCCATACCGACATTGCCAACACGGGCTCGGTGGCGGCGGCGACCGACGGTTCGCTGCTGATCAGCGACAGCGCGGCGTTCGCTCTTAATAGTGCCAGCCTTTCGGCGAAGTCCATCACGGTGTCCGGCACCACGGTCGACCTTACGGGCACGATCACTCAGACGGGCACCGGCTCCGGCACCGGCGGTCTGACGGTGCTGTCCACCGGCGACGTCACCGTGGGAGGATCCTATTCCATCAGCGGCACGGACGCGATGAATGTGCTGCTGCAAGGGGGAGATACCGGCACCATCACTATCAACACCAACATCAACACCCATGGCGGAACCTTCGACGCGAAAGGGGCGTCGGCCTTGCTGATCCCCGACGGCCTGAGCCTGTCGACGGGCGCGACGATCACCGCATCGGACATCTATTTCCAGTCTGCCGCCATCACTCTGAACGGCACGCTGGTCAGCACGGGCGACGTCAACCTGATCGGTGGTTCGGTCTCGGTCAATTCGGTGGGCGGCGGCATCAGCCTGACGGGTACGCTGACCGCCCGAGGTGATAGCATCACCCTGAATGACGTCATCACCGCCAGCGATGCCGGCGCCTCGGTCCTGCTCGCGGCCAACAGCACAGTGGCCCTTTACGAGGACATGACGCTGGGGACGGGGACGCTGACGATCAGTAATAATGGTGGCGCCAATCCGAACGTCACCGTCAACAACGTCGTCGACATTACCGCCAGCGACGTCAATCTGCATGGCGCTGTCGTTTCCTACAGCGGCCATATCACCAGTTCCGGGTCGGTCGCCATGATCGGCGACACGTCGCTGTCGCTCAACGCCGGGTCGGGCATCACCATGACCGGCAGCAACAAGATCCTGACGCTGCAATCCGACGATATTGCCCTGTCGGGGCCGATCGGCACCACCGGCCTCATCAATCAGGCGATCCTGTCCGGCTCGACCACGGCGAGCACCATCGGCCTGGGCGTCGGCGCGACCGGAACGCTGAACCTGCTCGAGAGCGAGATGGGCCAACTGTCGGGTTTCAGCCTGATACAGGTGGGCGCCAGCTCGTCCGGCGGGGCGATCCAGGTCAATGACTCCGGCGGCAACAATAATTTCTATCTGTCCAACCTCACGTCGTTGCGGGGGACGTCCGTCGTCGTCAGCTCCGGTACGGTCCTGGCGAGCGCGGCGGCACTGACCATGGAGGCCGGAGGCGTCACGGTGGACGGTGGGATTCTGGCCAGCGGTGATGTCCGTATCGCCACCACCGCCGCCGGCCTTTACGTCAACGGCAGCGTTACCAGCTCGGCCGGCGATGTCCGCTTGTCGGTGGTCGCCGCCCAGCCCTTCCAGACCAGCGGGTCGGCCAGCGTCAGCAGCGGCAGCGGCAAGGTACTCAAGATCGAGGCCGATGACATCAGCCTGAGCGCCGCGTCATCGCTGACCAGCACGTCCGGCCAGGTCATTCTGGAGCCGACTCAGGCGACGACCCCGGTGTACATCAACAGCGGCTCTACCGACTTCAATTTGACCACCAGTGAATTGGCCACGGTCACCACCACCCGCCTGACCATCGGCAAGGCCGACAAAGACGCGAATATCACAATCGGAAACCTGACTATCCCGGGAGGTGTTGACACCCTCGAACTGAGCGGCTACGGCCTGACCTTCACCGGCACCGTCTCCGGCCCGGGCAAGAACCTGTGGATTAACGCCGATGGCGGGAATTTAGTGTTCTCAGGGGCGGTTGGGGGGACGGGGGTGAATCGCCTTGGTCAACTGAAAATCGACCCGCCCGCCAACATCACCGCTTCTGACGTGTATGTCACCAGCCTCATTTCCGACGCCACCGGTAACGTGACCTTTTCAAATCTGGATGCTACGGGGACGGCCGAGATTAAGGCCGGCGGGACATTGAGCGGCGCCTTCAATGTTGGCAACGGTCTGACCATCAACACGGCATCCAGCACTATTACCGGGAGCTGGGGCAGCCTTGCCAACCTCAGCAGCAACGGCACCACCCACACGCTCAATGGTGCCGTCACCACAGTTGATACCGGTGGTGGTGGTGGTACGCCTCCCAGCGGGACGGACACGACGAGTGGCGGAACCAGCACCACGCCCGGCGGCACCGATACGACGAGCGGCGGCACCAGCACGACGCCCGGCGGCACCGATACGACGAGCGGCGGCGGCACCAGCACGACGCCCGGCGGGACGGACACGACGAGCGGCGGCGACACCAGCACGACGCCCGGCGGCACCGATACGACGTCCGGCGGCGGCACCGATACGACGAGCGGCGGCAGCGACACCATCGAGGGTGGCATCGGTAGCCTGGGTGACGACACGGATACGATCATTCAGCAGGTTGCGGGGTTGACCGGCGACGACCAGGGGACGACGGGGACGGTCGGGGAACTCCGGGTCGGCGACATGAATACGATCCGCAACGATCCGCTTCCCGATCTGGTGCCCATGACCTCGGTCAACGGCATGACTGTGACTCCCATCAATGGCGGCGAAACCAAGCAGAGTGACGGTACGGCTACGGATACCAGCTTCCGCGCCACGACGCAGGTATCGTTGCCGCTGGACGACACCGGCCTGCCGGCCTATTCCAGCAGCGGTGTTGTTTCATCGCCAGTGGTGCAGGCCATGGTGGTCGAGTTCCATACGACCACGACGGGCAGTTCCGCCGCCGAGGCCGTCGCCAGTCTGGCGGCCAAGGACATGACCAACGTTGAAGTGCGCGCGGTGTTCGAAGCCATGCCGGCCGCCGAGGTGGCGTCCGGTCTGACCGCCAGCAGCTCCGCCCTTGGCCAGAGGATGGGCGCTCTGTTGCAGGAGACGCTGTCGGGCGCGGTCGTCACCTATGCCGACGTCAAGGGAGTGCTCGAAGGCTACGGCGCCGATTCCGAGTTGGCGCGCACCTATCTGTCGCTGTTCCAGCGTGTCCAGAAGGAGGCTCGGGCCGACCTGTTCGCCGGTGCGCTCGATCAGTTGCGGCAGAATCCGGAAACCGCCGACCTGTTCGCTTCGCCGCCCGAGGGCAAGGAGGCCAAGCCGCAATTCACCGGCCTGCGCATGAGCGGCATGACCCCGCAAGGCTTGGCGCGTATCGAGGGCAAGGTCGACCATCCGTCGCCATATGTGCAGTTGCGGGTCAACGGCCACTGGGTGTTCGTTGACGATACCGGCACGTTCCGGGCGGACATTCCGGTTCAGGCCGGCAACAATCAGGTCGAGCTGAGCGTGATCGACGAGGACGGTGACCGCACCGTACACAGCATGGCCGTCGACGCCCCGACCGCCAGCCCGGCCGATGCGATGCGGTCGCGCGAAGGCAAGCGCGTCGCCCTGCTGTTCGCCGCGCACGACTATCGCGACCCCAATATCCCGCCGCTGGTGACGCCCAAGGCCGACGCCACTCTGGTGGCCAGGACGCTGCGCGAAAAGATGGGCTACCAGACCCAGATCATCGACAACGGCACCAAAGCCACCATGGTCGAGGCGTTGCGCCGCCTGGGCCGCGAATTGACCGAGGCCGACAGCGCCATCGTCTATTACGCCGGCCATGGCTTTGCCCTTCAGGAAACCGGCAAAGGCTATTGGCTGCCGGTCGATGCCAAGACCGAAAGCCCGGCGGAGTGGATCTCCAACCAGGACGTGGCGCGCCTGCTTCACCGCATGCCGGCCAAGCATATTCTGCTGGTGGCGGATAGCTGCTATTCGGGCGCCTTCACCAAGGAACAGGCCGTGTCGAGCGCCGATGTGGAACACGACGTCAACGCCCTGCGGCAGCGCCGTTCGGTGATGGCCATGTCTTCCGGCGGCGACGAGCCGGTGCTTGACGGCGACATCAATTCACCCTTCGCCACAGCGCTGGTCGGCCAGGTCGGCAAGCTGCAAACCTTCGAACCCGGCGTTGCCATGTTCAAGCTGGTGCATGACGTGGTGGTCCAGAAAACCCCCCAGACGCCTCAATACGGCGCGGTGCGGTTCGCTGGTTACGATCCCGGTGGCGACTACCTGTTCAACCGCTCGACCAAGGGCAAGACGGTGGCCGCGCGGTAAGGTGGGTAGGGCAATCGGGTGAGCATCCTCATGACGGAGGCCCGTCCGGCTGAGGGATCGCAGGGGGACACGGATGAACACGGATTCCGGCTTCGCCGGATTTGGGATGAACACGGATTGCCCCTTATCCGTGTTCATCCGTGGACATCCGCGTTCATCCGTGTTGCTTTTCACTGTTGATGGCACGGCATGGCCTCAACGCGTGCCGCTGCCCTCTTTCACCCGATTGCCCTGTAAAGGGGCGCGACATCAGCGACAATCTTCAGGGAGTGTCGCTCACCCTTTTCGGATATGGGCGATGAAGCCGTCGACGTCGTGGCGCAGTTGCTCCGACTGTTCGGCCAGTTGTCCCGCCGACTGAAGAACCTGCGACGAGGCGCTACCGGTTTCGCCGGCGGAATGGGTGACGCCGACGATGGTCCTGGTTACCTCGCCAACGCCCTGGGCGGCCTGATGGACGTTGCGGGAAATTTCATGAGTCGCGGCTTCCTGTTCCTCCACCGCCGACGAAATCACCGTGGCGATTTGGCTGATGGCGTTGATGGTATCGGTGATGCCGCGAATGCTGGTGACGGCGTCGCTGGTGGCCTTCTGCACCGTGGCGATCTGCGCGGCGATGTCCTCGGTGGCGCGGGCGGTCTGGTTGGCCAGGGATTTGACCTCGCCGGCGACCACCGCGAAGCCCTTGCCGGCTTCCCCGGCGCGAGCCGCCTCGATGGTGGCGTTCAGGGCCAACAGGTTGGTCTGGCTGGCGATCAGGCTGATCAGGTTGACCACTTCGCCGATCTTGTCGACAGCAAGGGACAAGCCGTTGACCAGATCGTTGACCCGCCGCGATTCAATCACGGCGGTGTCGGACACCGATGACGAACGCGCCACCTGACGGCCGATTTCCTGGATGGAGGCGGACAACTCGTTGGTGGCGGCGGCGACGGTCTGGACGTTGGATGATGCCTGTTCAGCCGCCGCCGCCACAGTGGTGGACTGCTGCTGAGTGTGGCCGGCGACCGAGGATAGCGAGCGGGCGGCGGTCTCCAGTTCAGTCGACTGGGCCGAAACAACCTGGACGATGCCGCGAACGCTCACCTCGAACGCATCGGCCAGGTCATTGATCGCCTGCCGCTGCTCGGCTTCGGCCCGCCGCTTCTGCTCCTCCTGCTCGATCTGCAAGCGGTCCAGGCGCATGGCATTGTCGCGGAACACCTGAACCGATTTGGCCATCTCGCCGATCTCGTCGGTGCGGGCCTGCGACGGCACGTCCACGGCTCGCTCTCCCTCTGCCAGACGATGCATGACGGCCGTCATGGCGACGATGGGCTTGCTCAGGGACCAGGACAGGACGACACCGGTTCCGATCACCGCCAGCAGCCCGATGCCGCCGATGATGAGCATCAGGCGTCGCAGGTCGGCGATGGGCGCGAAGGCTTCGGCATCGTCAATTTCGGCGATCAGCGCCCAGGAGAGATCGCCGATCCGGATCGGCGCATAGGCGGACAGGACCGGGTTGTTGTTGTAGTCGATAATGATCTGCGAGCCGGTCTTGCCGGCCAGGGCGTTGCGCGATGCCTCGGTGTCGACCTTGCCGGCGACGGGATTGGCGAAGGATGCCTTGACCGAGTGTGTCTTGGGATCAAGGAATGAATCCGAGCGCATCAGTCGGTCAGGCCCGACCAGATAGGTTTCGCCGGTCTCCCCCATGCCCTCGCGCTGCCGCATGACATCGTTGATGGCGTCAAGCGACAACTGAAGGGCGACAATCAATTTGACTTCGCCATTCTGTAGCAGGGGGGCGGCAATGAAGGCCGCAGGCTCCCCATTGCTTGGAGCATAGGGCTCGAAATCAGCAAGTCCCACCGCCTTTGTCTCGCGCACCTTTTTGATCAGGCGGCCGAGATTGCTGCCGGCATAGGCTCCGGTGATCAGATTGCTGCGATAATCGGGCTCTTTGGCAACGGTGTAAAAGGCCAGGCCGTCGGGAGCGATCAAGAACAGGTCATAGTAGCTGTAACTGTCCACATATTTTTTCAAGAATACGCCGTGGTCACGCTCGATGGCAGCCGCATCCTGGATGCCGTATGCAAGCTCAAGTTGATCAGCGATGCGAATCAGGACATCCATATCGCCGCGACGTTCTGCGAAAAATTTCTCGATCTGTTTGCTCTTGATTGCACGGATGCTTTCAAGTTGGTTGAAGGATTGTTGTTGCAATGCAGTGCTGGCGCGGCTGAGTGACACCAGGCCAAGAATGACGAATGGGATCAGGCCGATCAAAACAAACGCCGCTGTCAGTCTGGGCGTGATGCGAAGCGTTGTCATGTTGATCCCCTGCTTATTCCCCTTCCTATATCTTCTGAACTAAAAGCCCTTAGCATTCAAGTATAATAGGGAGTCGAAACCTATGGGGGAGGAAGCTGCGGCTGTAATATGCGCAGGGGGTGTCTGGTCCCGAATCGTTTCGCACCGCGCTCGTCGGCCGGATATCCGCCCGTACTGGGGCGGGTATCCGGGGGAGAGCTCGGGATCTACCCCAACCGCTCTTTCAGCCGCGCGGCGACGGTGCGGGCGACCTTGACGCGGGCGAAATTCTTGTCGTTGCCCTCCACCAGGGTCCACGGGGCGACGCTGGTCGAGGTGCGTTCGACCATGTCGTTGACCGCCAGCTCATAGGCCTCCCAGCGGGAGCGGTTGCGCCAATCCTCATCGGTCAGCTTCCAGGCCTTGTGGGCGATTTCTTCGCGCTCCTTGAAGCGGCGATATTGTTCTTCCTTGGTGACATGCAGCCAGAATTTGCACAGCACATAGCCATGCGAGACCATCTGTTCCTCGAAGGCATTGACCTCGGCATAGGCGCGCATCCACTCGTCTTCGGTGGCGAAGCCTTCGATGCGTTCGACCAGCACCCGGCCGTACCAGGAGCGGTCGAAGACCATCAGGCGGCCGCCGCGCGGCAGATGGCGCCAGAAGCGCCAGAGATAATGCTGGGCGCGTTCCTCGTCGGTGGGGGCGGCGATGGGAACGACGCGGGTGTGGCGGGCGTCCATGGCGGCGGTGACGCGCCGGATGGCTCCGCCCTTGCCGGCGGCGTCCCAGCCTTCGAACACCAGCAGGGTCGACAGCTTGGCGGCATGGGCCTTGCGCTGCAAGGTCGCAAGATCGGCATGGGCCTTTTTGAGCGACAGGCCGTATTCCGCCTTGCTCAGGCTCTGGGACATGTCCAGGGCATCGAGCACGGTCAGAGGCCGCGGCGCGGCATCGGCGAGCACTGCCACCGATGTCGGCCGCGGCTTGTGATGGGTGGCGGCGCTGTCGGCCTCGCGCTCGGCAGCCTGTTCCAATTCGGCGGTATGGGCATGCAGCTCGGCCAACTCGGCCTCGCGCTGGGCAGCCAGGCTGGCGCGCATCTCGGTCAGCACCTTGCGGCGGGCGATGCGGGCGGCAAGATGCTTGCGGATGGCGTCGCGCAGGGTGGTCAGCACCGTCAGGCAGCGATAGCGCGCGTCGGCGCCCTCAATGATCTCCCACGGTGCCAGGCCGGTGCCGGTGCGCATCAGGGTGCGCTCGGCGGCGCCGATGAACTGGTCATAGAGCTTCCAGTTGGCCCAATCCTGCTTGGTCACCCGCCAGCTTTGCAGCGGGTCTTTTTCCAGGGCCTTCAGCCGCTTTTTTTGTGCGTCCTTGCCCAGATGCATCCACAGCTTGAGAATCAGCGCGCCGTCGTCGGCCAGGGTCTTTTCGAAGGCGGCGATCTCGTCCAGCCGGCCGTCGAATTCCGCCGGGTTCAGCCTGCCGTGGACGCGATCAAGGATCGGCCGCGAGTACCAGCACGACAGGAACAGCCCGATCTGGCCCTTGGGCGGCAGGTCGCGCCAGAAGCGCCAGTAATTGGGCCGCTCCTGCTCTTCGTCCGAGGGTTGGTCGTAGGCGCGGGTGACGATCCAGCGCGGATCCATCCACTCGTTGATGAGGTTGACCGATTCGCCCTTGCCGGCCCCGTCGACTCCGGCAAACACAACGATTACTGGAAAATCAGCCTGCCGCAATTGCTGTTGCAGCTCGACCATCTCGATGCGCAGTGATGCGGCGATACGGTCAAAATCTTCCTTGGTCACTTTCTGACCGAGTTCGGCGACCCGAAACATGCCCATGACCCTCCCCAAAGGTATTGGAGCGACAGTGTACTCTTCTATTGCCGGATGGAAAGAGCGTGGCAGCGTTCGAAGCAGGGCCGCACGTCGCACCGATCACCCCGGACGGATGGACAGAGCAGGAGGGGTACGGCACACTTCCCCCGCATTTGGACAGGAGAACCCATGACCCACATCAATTGCAGTTGCCAGGATATGGCTGGTCTGACGCGCCGCGGTTTCTTGAACAAGGTTGTCCTGGGCGCCGGCGTGGCGATGTTCGCTGCGATGGCCCCGAAGATGGCGTTCGCCGCGGGGCACAGCGACGCTCTGCTGTTGTCGTGCATGGATTATCGTCTGATCGACGATATCGTGCGGTATATGGACAGCCGCGGCATGACCAACAATTACGATCACGTTATCCTGGCGGGCGCCTCACTGGGCGTGCTGACCGAGACCAACGTGGCATGGGGCCAGACGTTCTGGGACCATGTGGACGTGGCCCTGAAGCTGCACCACATCAAGAAAGTCATGGTGATGGATCACCGCGACTGCGGCGCCTACAAGGTGTTCCTTGGCCCTGACCACGCCAAGGATGCCGCCACCGAATTCGACTCTCATGCCGTCAAGCTGCGTCAGTTGCAGGCGCTGATCAAGCAGAAGCACCCGGATCTGGATGTCGAGCTGATGCTGATGGGCCTTGACGGCAGCATCGAGCCAGTTCCCGCCGCCTGAGGTACCCGTAACCAGTGCGGGGCGTGCTTCCGCACTGGTTGCCCGCTCAATCCCGCCAGCGCGCCGCGGTCACGTCGGTGACGTCGATCGGCAGGCTCTCCCACAGACCATCGAGGCGCTTGTCCGAGACGTTGCGCAGGGTCAGTTGGAACAGGAAGACCGCCGCGGCATCATCGGCCAACATACGCTGAGCATCCTGCAACAGCATGTATTGCTGTCCGACGTCGACGGCGCGGTCGAGGCGCGACATCAGGGCGCGAAAAGCCGGATTGTCATACGACATGTAATAATCGGCCCGGGCGTAGATGTTGATGTCGTTGGGTTCGGTGTGGGCGACGATGGTGACGTCGAAATCGTGGCGGCGGAGCACACGGTCGAGCCATTCGCGCCAATCCACCTCCTCGGTCTCCAGCGCGACTCCGATCGCCGCCAACTGGTCGACCACCACCAGGCCGGCGATGCGGGCGTACCAGAACGGCGGCAGCACCATGCGCGCGGTGAAGCCATTGGGATAGCCGGCCTCGGCCAGCAATTGCCGGGCTTTGGCCGGATCGTGCGGCGTGTGGCCGGTCAGGTCGATATAGGCAGGGTGGTGGCGCGGGAAGTGACTGCCGATGGGCGAGCCCAGGCGGGTATCGTGGCCTTCGGTCATTGCCCGCCGGTCGATGCCGTGCGCCAGGGCGCGGCGCACGCGCAGATCGCCGAACGGCCTGCGGGCATGGTTGAAGGCCATGATCACTTCCCCCTCGGTCGCTACCGAGCTGATGCGAAACTGGCCGCTGTCGGCGAAACCGCGCAGGTCCAGTTGCTGCGGCAGCCGGGTCGCCGCATGGATGTCGCCGATATTGAGATCCGACAGGGCCGCCAGCGGATTGCCGATGAAGCGGAAGGTCACCGTCCGCATGCCGGCGGGCCGCCCCCAATAACCATCGAAGCGGCTCAGTTCCATCTCCTTGCCGGCCTCCCAGCGGACGAAGCGGAACGGGCCGGTGCCGATGGGCCGCAGATGGTTGGCGGCGGCCGAGGCCGGTGCCACCATGGCGGCGGTGCCCAGTCCCAGCTTGAACAGCAGCGCCCCGTCGGGATGACCGAGCACGACGCGCAGAATATGGCTGGTGACGGGTTCAATCCGCTCCATATGGCGGAACTGGCTGCGCTGGCTGTTGGCGCGGTCGTCGTCGAGGATGCGGCGCAGGGCGAATGCCGCCACCTCGGCATCGAACGGCGTGCCATCGTGAAACCGCACCTCACGGCGCAGATAGAAGGTGTAGGTCAGGCCGTCACCGGAGACGTGCCAGCGCTCGGCCAGGCCCGGCTGGGCGACGCCATGCTGGTCGATCCGGGTCAGGCCCTCGAACACGTTGATGTGAACGATGCTGGCGGTGGCGCCGGTCGGGCTGCTGGTCGGGTCGAGATGCGGCGGCTCGGCCGGGACCGACACGACCAGTCGATCCGCCGTGGCAAAGGCCGGCGGGATCAGCAGTACCCCATATGCCAACACCGTCAGCACCGCGGCTATGACGGCTTTTCCCATGGTCACCCCCCGGCCGGGAGGCTAGGATGGATTGCGGCGGATTGCAATCCGGCGTTGCCGCTACAGGATTGAGATGCAGGGATGCGCGGTTACAGGTTCGGGGTGGCGTTCCGAAGTCTCGCGGGCCTCACGGGATTGGCGCTGCTGACGCTGTTTGCCGGTCTGGTCGGCATGGTGTCGTTCGAGCAGTTCCGCCGTGGCTTCGACGAGTTGGCTTCGACTCAGTTGCGTACCCTGGTGGCGGCCTCGCAACTGGGCCAGCAGTCCGAAGCGATCATCAACCAGGCCACGGACCTGCTGCTGGCGGAAAACCAGATCGAGCGGCAGCGGGTCGCCTTCACCGTCACCTCGTTGCGTAGCTGGATTGATCAGTTGATCGGCCGGCTTGGCGAAACCGTCGCCGATCAGGCCAGCCTGAAGGACATCGAGCGCGTCAAGAATGACCTGATTACCCATCTCGACACCCTGAATGCGCTGGTCGACGCCCGTCTGGTCAGTGACAAGGCGGAGCGGCGGGCACAGGAGATCGTGCTGGCGCTGGGCAACGAAGTCCGGCTGCTCGGCGACTCGGGCGCCGTTACCGCCGACTGGCGCGTTCTGGCCGACCGCTGCCTGATGCTGATGCTGGCCGGACTGGTCGAACTCGATCGCGCACGGCTGGAGCGGCTTGAGACGGAAGCCGCGCAGTTCGCCGATCGCGTCAACAGTGCTGTCGAGCCGCCCGAGGTGGCGGGATTGATCCTGAACCTGACCGTCCTGGCCGTCGGCAACGACAGCGTGTTCCAGTTGCGGCGCCGTACCCTGGACTACCGGGCGCGCATTCATGCCAAGGTCGGCGAGGCCCGCGCCACCGCCAATACCCTGACCGTCTCGGTCGGCAACGTCATCAAAGGGTTGCGTCAGGATATCGGCGACCGCAACGGCGAATTCACCCAGGCGGTGACCGAGCGGTCACGGCTGCTGCAACTGGCCATGGGCGCCTGCCTGTTCGGCGTCGCTTTCATGATGATCTATCTCCACCGCGCGGTGATCCTGCGGCTGCGCCATCTGCAAGAGGTGATGCGGGCCCGGGTCGACGGCGAGGACCGGCCGATTCCCACCCATGGCGACGACGAACTGGCCGACATGGCAAAGTCGCTGGAGTTCTTCGTGACCGCCATCGACCTGCGCGAGCGCGAATTGCGCAAGCTGTCGCTGGCCATCCATCAGAGCCCGGCGACCACCATCATTACCGACCAGCAGGGCGTCATTCAGTACGTCAACCCCAAGTTCACCCAGACCAGCGGCTATGCCGCGGGCGAAGCCATCGGCCACACGCCGGCCCTGCTGAAATCGGGCCGGATGGCGGCCGAAGTCTATCGTGATCTGTGGGCGACCGTGCGATCCGGCCGCGAATGGCGCGGCAGCCTGATGAATCGCAAGAAGAGCGGCGAACTGTATTGGGAAAATACGCTGATCTCGCCGATCACCGAGTCCGGTAGCATCACCGGCTATGTCGCCGTCAAGGAGGACGTCACCGAACTCAAGCGCTTCGCCGAGGAATTGCACAGCGCCAAGGAGGCGGCGGAAGCCAGCGCCCGCGCCAAGTCCGAATTCCTGGCGATGATGAGCCACGAAATCCGCACGCCCATGAACGGCATCATCGGCATGGTCCGGCTGCTGCTGGATACCGGGTTGGATTCGATACAGCGCGACTATGCCGAAACGGTGCAGCATTCGGCCGGCGCCCTGCTGACCATTCTCGACGATATCCTGGACTTCTCCAAGCTCGAAGCCGGGCGGCTGGAGTTGGAGAACGTGCCGTTTGCGGTACGCGAGGTGCTGGGCAGCGTGGTCAGCCTGATGACGCCACGCGCCAAGGAAAAGGATCTGTCGCTGGATGTCGACCTGGACGCGATGGCACCGCCCTATCTGCGCGGCGATCCGGTGCGGCTGCGTCAGGTGCTGCTCAATTTCGTCGGCAATGCCATCAAATTCACCCCGGACGGCGGTGTGACCGTGTCGGCGCGGCAGATTTCCCGGCGCGGCGACACGGTGACGATGCGCTTCGCCGTCAATGACAGCGGCATCGGTATTCCGGCCGAAGTCCGGTCGCGGCTGTTCGCGGAATTCGTCCAGGCGGATTCGTCGATCGCCCGGCGCTTCGGCGGCACCGGGCTCGGTCTGGCCATCTGCAAACGGCTGGTCGACCTGATGCAGGGGCGAATCGGGGTCGACAGCACCCCGGGCCGCGGCAGCACCTTCTGGATCGAGGCCAACCTGCCCCTGGCCGAGGCCCCGGTCGTGGTGGCGGCGAGCGGCGCCGCGGCCAAGCCGGGCCGGCCGCTACGTATCCTGCTGGCCGAGGACAATCTGGTGAACCAGAAGGTGGCGTTGGGCCTGCTCGGGCGGCTCGGTCATATGGTGACTGTGGCGGCCGACGGCGGTCAGGCGGTTGCCGCGGTTCTTGACCACGAGTTCGACGTCGTGCTGATGGACATGCAGATGCCGGGCATGGATGGGCTGGAGGCAACCCGCCGCATCCGCGGCCTGTCACCGCCCAAATCGGCCATTCCGATCATCGCCATGACCGCCAACGCCCTGAAAGGTGACGATCAGCGCTGTCTGGACGCCGGCATGAATGACTATCTGGCCAAGCCGGTCGATCCGGAAGCGCTGTTCCGCAAGCTGGCTGAACACTGCCACAGCGGCGCGGCGGCCGATCATCACGCAGAGTCGGACAGCAGTGTGGCCGAGTTCGATCCGCGGCCGTTGCAGGATCTGCTTGATGTGCTGGGAGCGGAAACGGTGGGCGAGCTGGTGGAGGAATTCGGCACCACCTCGGCGCAGATGGTCGAGGAAATCGTTGCCGCCGCCACCGCCGCCGACTTCCCCCGGCTGGCCGTGGTGGCGCACGATCTGTCGGTGGCGGCCAGCAATTTCGGCCTGAGCGGCGTTCTGGCCATGGCCGATTCGCTGCACGACGCCTGCCTGCAAGGCAATACCGAAGAGGTGTCCGGCCTGGTGACCCTGATGCCGATCGTCCGCGACAAGGCGCTCCGCCAGTTGCTATCGCACCTGACGGCGCCGGCCTGACTCAAGGGTGTTTGGCTGGGAGCGCGGGCGCCTCGCCCGCATCACCGATCGGGCCGGCGGAGCGTCGACGCCGTGGGCGGGCGAGGCGCCCGCGCTCCCAGGCCTTACGCCATTTCGGCCATAATCGGCGCCACCGGCGGGCGCATCTCGGTGGGGATGCCGGACAGGTAGCCGTCCACGGTCTCGGTCAGCGACTCGAGGCGATTGGTGAAGAAGTGGTTGGCGCCGTCGAGCGTCTCGTAGCTGATGGTAATGTTGCGCTGCGTCGACAGCTTCTGCGCCAGCTTGGCCACCGAAGCTTCCGGCACCAGATCATCGCGGTTGCCGTGGACGATCAGCCCCGAAGCCGGGCAGGGCGCCAGGAAGGTGAAATCGTACAGGTTGGCCGGCGGGGCCACGGCGACGAAGCCGTCGATTTCCGGGCGGCGCATCAGCAACTGCATGCCGATCCAGGCGCCGAACGAATAGCCGCCCACCCAGCAGCCGGCGGCGTTGGCGTTGTAGGTCTGCATCCAGTCCAGCGCGGCGGCGGCATCGGACAATTCGCCCTGGCCAGCGTCGAAGCGGCCCTGGGATCGCCCGACTCCGCGGAAATTGAAGCGCAAGGCCGAAAAGCCCTGGCGCACGAAGGCGTGGTACAGCAGGTAGACGACCTTGTGATTCATCGTCCCGCCGTGCTGCGGGCTCGGATGCAGCAGCAGGGCGATGGGCGCGTTGGGCCTCTTGCTGTGGTGATAACGGCCTTCCAGGCGGCCGTCCGGTCCGTTGAAAATCACTTCAGGCATCTACGCTCCAGCCAACCGGTTTGCCGCGGACCCCGCAAAACCCGTGGGTACCGCTGGGCTTCAATGTGGGCACTTTAGCGAATTCGAATTGTTATTCTTGACCAGCCTTGTCGGGCATAATATATTCCCCTTCGACGCATACGGAGATTCCCGAACCGGGCAGCCCGTGGCGCGATTGAATACGTGGGCGCAACATTAGCATAACGACAGCTATGGCATTCAAGAGATTTCGAGAAGACATCGAGTCAATTCGTTCCCGAGACCCCGCTGCGCGGTCATGGAGCGAGGTGATTCTGTGCTATCCGGGGCTGCACGCGCTGCTGTTTTATCGGGTCGCGCATGCGTGCTGGAACCGCCGGCTCTATCTGCTCGGGCGTTTTCTTTCGCATGTGGCCAAGATATTGACGGGCATCGAGATCCATCCCGGTGCCCAGATCGGCCGGCGCTTTTTCATAGATCACGGCTCGGGGGTGGTGATCGGCGAGACGGCCATCGTCGGCGACGACGTGACGCTGTACCAGGGTGTGTCCCTGGGCGGCACCTCGCTGCACACCGGCAAGCGCCATCCGACTTTGGAGGATGGGGTGATCGTCGGCTCGGGGGCGCAGATCCTGGGGCCGATGACGATCGGCGCGGGCGCGCGCATCGGCGCCAATGCCGTGGTGCTGACCGAGGTGCCGAAGGGTGCCACCATGGTCGGCATTCCGGCACGCATGGTGATGCGCAAGGCCAAGCCGGGCGACAAGGAGTTCTGTGCCTATGGCCTGCCGACCGAGGAACTGCCCGATCCGGTGGCGCGCACCATCGAGTCGCTGCGTCAGCAGGTCTGCGCGCTGATCAAGCGGGTTGAGGATCTGGAACGGGAACGCGATCAGCATGCCCGCATCACCGACGGCCGCGCGCCGTGTCTGGTGGCGGACAGCGACTCCCAGCCGCCGGCCATCGCGACGGGAAGCTAGGCGTGTCATTGCGGCTGCACCTGAGCGCGCCCGGCGAGGGCGTTTCTTCTTGGAGCGTGATCCGTCACGCTCCAGCCGCCATTGCGGCGGCGGCCAAGCGCGGAGCGCGCCCGGCGAGGGCGTTTATGTTAATAGTTCGAATGCGGGGAGTAGAGGGTCGTGAAACTCAGCACCAAAGGGCGCTATGCGGTGATGGCAATGGTCGACTTGGCCTGTCATTCCAGCGGTAATCCAGTTGCCCTGGCCGATATTGCCGAACGGCAGGAAATTTCGCTGTCCTATCTGGAACAGTTGTTTGGCAAGCTCCGTAAGGGTGGTCTGGTGAAGAGCGTGCGCGGCCCCGGTGGCGGCTATCTGCTGTCGCGCCCGGCCGGTCAGATGCGTATCTCCGACATCATCCTGGCGGTCGACGAGCCGATCGCCACCACCCGCTGTACTCCCGGTTCGCCGGCCGGCTGCCATAACAATAAGGGCCGCTGTCTGACTCACGACCTGTGGGAAGAACTGGGCAACCAGATTTACCTGTATCTCAGTTCGGTGAATCTGGGCGATGTGTGCGAGCGCAAGGTGCTCGGCACCAGCGGCATCTTCCATGGTACCGCCGCCGTCGCCCCCGGCAACGCCGCGGCGGCCGAATAGGGACGGTTTTCGCGTCGACATGTCGGCCTATCTGGATCACAACGCCACTACGCCGCTGCGAGTCGGCGTCGCCGCTGCCATGGCGGATGCCCTGGGCGATGTCGGCAACCCATCATCGGTGCATCGCGCCGGCCGGCGGGCGCGACGGCGCGTCGAGGCGGCACGCGAGCGGGTGGCCGGGCTGGTGGGCGTGTGCGCCGAGGATGTGGTGTTCACCTCGGGCGGCACCGAGGCCAACGCCCTGGCCCTGCGCGGCTGCGGCCGGCGGCGGGTTCTGGTGTCGGCGGTGGAGCACGATTCGGTGATCCGGGCGGTGGCCGGCGCCGAGTCGATCCCGGTCGACGGGTGCGGTCGGGTCGATGGCGCGGCGCTGGCGAACCTGCTGGCCGCGGACGATGTGCCGGCGGTGGTGTCGGTGATGCTGGCCAACAACGAGACCGGGGTGATTCAACCGGTGGCGGAGTTGGCCGAGGTGGCGCGGCGGTTCGGGGCCCTGATCCATTGCGATGCCTCGCAGGCCGCTGGCAAGATGCCGGTGTCGGTTTCCGGCCTGGGTGTCGACATGCTGACAGTGTCGGCGCACAAGCTGGGCGGCCCGATGGGTGTCGGTGCCTTGATTGTCGCCAGTGGTTGCGAATTGGTGCCATTCTTGCAGGGCGGCGGACAGGAACACGGTCGGCGTGCCGGGACGGAGAATGTGCCGGGCATTGTCGGCTTCGGTCTGGCGGCGGAATTGGCGGGTGCCGATGTGGTGCGTCTCGCTGGGTTGGCGGAGTGGCGCGACGCGCTGGAACGTCGTTGCCGGGCGCTGGTGCCGGAGTGCCGGGTGTTCGGCGCCGCTGCCGAGCGTCTGGCGAACACCAGTTGTCTGTCCCTGCCGGGGGTGGGCAGCGAGGTGCAGGTGATGGCCCTCGATCTGGCCGGGGTGGCGGTAAGCGCCGGTTCGGCCTGTTCGTCGGGCAAGGTACGCGCCTCGCACGTTCTGCGGGCGATGGGCGTGACCGGGAACGAAGCCGCCTGTGCCATCCGGGTCAGCCTGGGATGGGACAGCACGGCACAGGATGTGGATGCTTTCCTTGCGGCCTGGGGCGCCCTGGCGGCGAGGACGGCGGCGGAACGGCAGGGAACGGCGGTGCCGGCGGCGTGATCAGCGCTTCCGCACCGGGTAGAAAAGGACGCGAATAGAATGACGGCTGTGAGCACAGACACCGCGGGTCGGGGCAAACTGAACCGCCCCATCTACCTGGACTATCAGGCGACGACGCCGTGCGACCCGCGGGTCGTCCAGGCGATGCTGCCCTATTTCACCGAGAAATTCGGCAACCCCCATTCGCGCAACCACGTCTATGGCTGGGAAGCCGAGGAAGGCGTCGAGAAGGCGCGCGAGCAGGTGGCGGCGCTGATCGGCGCCGATGCCAAGGAAATCATCTTCACCTCGGGCGCCACCGAGTCCAACAACCTGGCGATCAAGGGTGTGGCGCACTTCTACAAGGGCAAGAAGGACCACATCATCACCGTCGTCACCGAGCACAAATGTGTGCTCGACACCTGCCGCCATCTTGAGCAGGAAGGCTTCCGCGTCACCTACCTGCCGGTGCAGAAGAACGGCCTGATTGATCTCGAGCAACTGCGCGAGGCGATCACCGACAAGACCATGATCGTTTCGATCATGGCGGTGAACAACGAAATCGGCGTGATCCAGCCGCTCAAGGAAATCGGCGAGATGTGCCGCGCCCGCGGGGTGTTCTTCCACACTGACGCGGCCCAGGCCACCGGCAAGATCCCGCTGGACGTCAACGGGATGAAGATCGACCTGATGTCGATCTCCGGCCACAAGCTGTACGGCCCCAAGGGCATCGGCGCGCTATATGTGCGGCGCAAGCCGCGGGTGCGGTTGCAGGCCATGATCAACGGCGGCGGCCAGGAGCGCGGCATGCGCTCGGGCACCCTGCCGACCCCGCTGTGCGTCGGCCTGGGCGAAGCCTGCGCCATCGCCGGCAAGGAAATGGGCGCCGAGTCCGAGCGCCTGACGGCGCTGCGTGATCGCCTGCTCAACGGCCTGCGGGCACGGCTGCCGGAAATCTATGTCAACGGTGATCTCGAGCATCGCATTCCCGGCAACCTCAACATCAGCTTCGCCTTCGTCGAGGGCGAGGGGCTGATGATGGGCATCAAGGATCTGTCGGTATCGTCGGGCTCCGCTTGCACCTCGGCTTCATTAGAGCCATCTTATGTTCTGCGGGCGCTGGGGCTTGAGGACGAAATGGCACATACCTCGCTGCGCCTGGGGCTGGGCCGTTTCAGCACCGAGCAGGAAGTGGACTATGCCATTGATCACATCGCCGAGGCGGTCACCAAGTTGCGCGAGCTGAGCGTGCTGTGGGAGATGCATCAGCAGGGCATCGACATCAAATCGGTTCAGTGGGCGGCGCATTAGGAGAGAATGAAACCATGGCTTACAGCGACAAGGTCGTTGACCACTACGAAAACCCCCGCAATGTCGGCTCGCTGGACAATGCCGACCCCCATGTCGGTACCGGCCTGGTCGGTGCGCCCGCCTGCGGCGATGTCATGCGGTTGCAGATCAAGGTGAGCGCCGAGGGCATCATCGAAGACGCCAAGTTCAAGACCTTCGGCTGCGGCTCGGCCATCGCTTCCAGCTCGCTGGTGACCGAATGGGTCAAGGGCAAGACCCTGGACGAGGCGGCATCAATCAAGAACACCGAAATCGCCCAGCATCTGGCCTTGCCGCCGGTCAAGATCCATTGCTCGGTGCTGGCCGAAGACGCCATCAAGGCCGCGGTCGCCGACTACCGCAAGAAGCACGACGACGCCGAATAGGATCAGCAGAGGAGACACCCCATGGTCGCACCGAAGGCAGCTCTTACTTTGACCGATGCCGCCGCCGAGCGGGTCAAGGCTTTGCTCGACAGCCGCGGCAAGCCGTCGGCCGGCATCCGCATCGGCGTGCGCGCCAAGGGCTGCTCGGGCATGTCCTACACCATCGAATTCGCTGACGAGCGCAACTCGTTCGACGAGGTGGTCGAGGAAAAGGGCGTGACCGTGCTGATCGACCCCAAGGCCACGCTGTTCATTCTCGGCACCGAGATGGACTATGTGGAAGAAAAGATGCAGTCCGGCTTCGTCTTCCGCAATCCGAACGAGAAGGGCCGCTGTGGCTGCGGCGAGTCGTTCCACGTTTAGAGTTGGTGGTAGAGGGCTTCTTTTTTCTACTCGTCATCCCCGCGAAAGCGGGGATCCATGCGGCCTAAGGGCCGGACTGGCGTTATCACCGCTGGACCCCCGCTTTCGCGGGGGTGACGATTAATGAAGGAGGAGGACGTCGTTGAGAGGGGGAGCGATGAATTCGCTGGCTGAACAGGTATTGGATCGCAAGGTCGACCTTCATCCCTGCTGGTCGTGCAAGGGTCCGGTCTGTCGTCGTGCGCTGTTCTGCACCACCTGCACGGCGGTGCAGGGGCCGGGCTGCGTCGATCATTTCACCCGGCTGGGTCAGCCGCGCGGCTTCGAGGTCGACACCGCGGCGCTGGAGCGGGCCTATTTCGATCTGCAACGCCGGCTCCATCCCGACCGTTTCGCCCGACGCACGCCCAAGGAGCGGGCGTTGTCGCAGCAACAGGCGGTGGCCCTGAACGAGGCCTACGAGACCTTGAACGATCCGCTGCGGCGGGCCGCCTATCTGCTGACGCTGGCCGGTCGGCCGGTGGACATCCACGGCACCGCCAGCGTCGCCGATCCCATGCTGCTGATGGAGATGATGGAGCTGCGCGAGCAGTTGGCCATGGCCGAGACGGCGGAGCAGGTCGGCAAGGTGGCGGCCAAGGCCGACGAGGAAGTGCTGCATTGCCAGTGTGAAATGTCCAAAGCCTTCGCTCATGACGACCTGGACAAGGCGGGGCACTTGACGACCCGCATGAAATACCTCACCAAGCTGGCCGAAGAGGCCCGCGCCCGCAAGGCCCGTATGAAGAGGCTGGTTCCCTGATGCTGCTCATGAACATCTACGAGCCCGGCGCCACCCCGCTGCCGCACGAGTCCGATCGTGGCCTGGCGGTGGGCATCGACCTGGGGACCACCAATTCGGTGGTGGCGCTTGCGCGCGAGAGCGTGGTCGAAGTGGTCCGCGACGAGACCGGCAGCGGCCTGGTGCCGTCGGTGGTCGATTACGGCGCCGAGGACGGCCCGGCGGTCGGCCAGGAGGCGCGGCGGCACATTCTCGACCGGCCGGAGACGGTGGTCAGCTCGATCAAGCGGCTGATGGGCCGCGGCATGACCGATGTGAAGTCGCTGGCCGGCACCCTGCCGTTTACCCTGGACGAGGCGGCCGACGGCGGCATGGTGCGCCTGAAGATCGCCGGGCGGACCCTGACGCCGGTGGAAATCTCCGCCGACATCCTGCGCGCCCTGAAGGCCCGTGCCGAGGCGGCGCTGGGCCAGACCGTCGACAAGGCGGTGGTGACGGTTCCGGCCTATTTCGACGATGCCGCGCGCACCGCCACCAAGGACGCCGCGCGTCTGGCCGGTCTTGAGGTGCTGCGTCTGGTCAACGAGCCGACCGCGGCGGCGCTGGCCTATGGCCTGGATAATGCGGTCGAGGGCCTGTATGCGGTCTACGACCTGGGCGGCGGCACCTTTGATATTTCGCTGCTGAAGATGGAAAAGGGTGTGTTCCAGGTCAAGGCCACCGGCGGCGATGCCGCGCTGGGCGGCGACGACTTCGACCACGCCATCGCCGAACACTTCCTGGCCGAGCGCGCCAAGACCCTGGGCGAGGAAACGCTGACCTCGGGCGAGGTCCAGCAGGCGCTGATGACCGGCCGTGTCGCCAAGGAATGCCTGTCGCAGTCCCAGGGCGGGGACTGGATGATGGGGGTGGACGGCCGCACCAGCCGTCATTTCCTCGACCGGGCGACCTTTGAAACCCTGATCGCGCCGCTGGTCGACCGCACCATTTCGCTGATCCAGGGCGTGCTGGAAGACGCCAATGTGCAGCCCGAGGACATCGCCGGTATCGTGCTGGTGGGCGGCTCGACCCGGGTGCCGCTGGTGCGCCAGCGGGTCGCCGCGCTGTTCGGCCGCGAGCCGCTGGCCGATATCAATCCCGACGAGGTGGTCGCGGTCGGTGCCGCCTTGCAGGCCGAGGCGCTGACGGTCGGCTCTGATACGCTGCTGCTCGACGTCACGCCGCTGTCGCTGGGCATCGAGACCATGGGCGGCATCGTCGAAAAGATCATTCACCGCAACACGCCGATTCCCGTGGCGCTGGCCCAGGAATTCACCACCTATCAGGACGGCCAGTCGGCCATGCTGATTCATGTGGTGCAGGGCGAGCGCGAGATGGTCGACCAGTGCCGTTCGCTGGCCCGCTTCGTGCTGATCGGCATTCCGCCGATGACGGCGGGCGCGGCGCGCATCCGGGTGACCTTTGCGGTGGACGCCGACGGCCTGCTGACCGTCAGTGCCGCCGAACAGACCACCGGTATCGAGCAGCAGGTCCAGGTCAAGCCGTCCTACGGCCTGAGCGAGGACGAGATGGCCACCATGCTGCGCGACAGCATGGAACATGCCCGCGAGGACATGGAACTGCGCGTTCTGACCGAGTCTCGCGTCGAGGCCGAGCGCTCGGTGCTGGCGGTGCAGGCGGCGTTGAAGGTCGACGGCGATCTGTTGACGGCGGAAGAGCGCGCGGCCATCGAAACGGCTCTGTCCCATGTCGCCACCACCTGCCAGGGGACGGATCGCGGCGCCATCCAGGAGGCCGCCGAGGCCCTGGAACAGGCCACCAAGAGCTTCGCCGAACGGCGCATGGATCGTGGTATCCGTGAGGCGCTGGCCGGCCAGGACGTGGACGAGATCGGCCGGCGGCTGGGAGATTAGCAGGGTAATCGGGTGAAGGAATAACGACCTGCATTTCACTTCACTCGTCATCCCCGCGAAAGCGCTACAGTATGTACATATCTCGCACTTGCGGCAAAACACACCATCGTCATTCCCGCGAAAGCGGGAATCCATGCGGC
>OBEQ011005721.1_pt1 | contig 24007 bp, 14 predicted proteins | sample 1670901 | NCBI WGS metagenome assembly OBEQ01 (sample SAMEA104232315, study PRJEB22302) | groundwater metagenome | biome: forest; feature: aquifer; material: groundwater | place: USA | collected 2011-08-07 | depth 5.4 m | reverse complement strand
AGCAGGTGCGTTCCTGGTTGCCGGAGATCCTCCGGGACCTGCGGGAAGCGGTCGACCATCCGGACTCGCAGGGCAGAACGGCCGCCAGCCGCCTCGAAGCGCTCCAGCAGTCCGATCCGGAAAAGGCCGCCGGCCGCTCTGCCGCGATAGCGGCGGTGCGGGACCTGCTGGCCCGGGAAGCGGACCTCGCCGAGCGGATCGGCGTGGTCCAGCGGCGCTTCACGCGAATGGCCCAGGACAATAGCAGGGTCGCCGGCGGGGAATTCCGGGCACTGGGCAACGAATGGCTTCCCCGGCTGGCGCCGTGGCCCCGCACGCGGATCGGCCTCGAGTTGTACCTGCAGGAGCTTGTAGGTGAGACCACGCTGAGTCCGCAGGACTTGGTGGAGATCTTGGAAGAGATGCTGGATGGGATCCGCCATGAAACGCCGTGGGCGCTCAACCACAGCGGTGTCGCGGGAGCGTTCCTGTTGGAAACTTATTACGATGCCTTCCGGGCGGCTTGGAAAGAACAGCTGATTCGCTGGGAGGCCCGGCTTTCCAAGGAGGGGGCCAGTGAAAAGATGGTCGCCGCTCTTCTTTGGGCCCGCGAGCAGGTGATGGCTCTTGAGATCGACGCCGCCCTCTCCCAACAGATCTTGAGCAACGCCAACAAGGATTCATCCTCCTATGCGAGCATCAGCGCCTGGTCCACGCTGATGCCGGCCGTCGGCGGCGTGGGGGCCCTCTTCATCGATCCGGAGGGGAAGATGCGCTTGGCGCTGGGGGCGGGGGGTCTTTCGGCTCCGCTCCAAAACAAGATGACTTATTCCGCGGAGGGGTTTTTGCCCTGGTACCGGCCGGGGGATACCGTCGTTCTGCTGTATCCCTGCTTGACCGGAAGCCCCAGCGTGGAGCAAATCCAGATATTCGCCGAAGATTGGTTCCGAATCGCCGAGGGTTTGCCCGGCTCGCCGCAGGTGTGGCTGGGTGCCGCGGCGCCCAACGGGGCCCTCCGCTTGTTCCGGCCGCAGGGATCTTTTTCTCATTTGCTGGGCGCCGCCAACGAAAAGATCGGCTCTGCATTCGGCCCGTTTTGGTCGGTTGTTTACCGGCGGTTCCTCGCCGTGGATGAGCCCGCGCCCATCCTGGAAATTGCCCGGCACTTCCAGAGCTGGTTTGAAGGATGCCTGGTTCAATCCGGCGCCTTCGAGACCACGGGGGCGGCCCGGGAGTTCCAAGCGGTCCGGGAAGTGTTGGGGAAGGAAGTGGGAGCCGGCATGAAGGATCTGTTCGCGATGGCTGAGGCAACCCAGGCCAGGGAATTGAAAAGGGGCGGAGAGGAACCCTCGGACCAATTCTTCGAGTCGATGGACCATTTCCGCAGGGGGCTCAACATCGCAGTGGGGAAAGCGATGATCGTCGTCCAGGAACGGATGGCCCAGCCACTGCTGGGGCCGGACTATTTCACCGAAGTGCCCGTGCCGGGCGCCCCGGACGAGGCCGAACAGCGCCAACGGCGCGTGCGGGAGCTGGCCGATTCGGCCGCGGTGACCTTCAAAGGCTGGCTGGACCGAGCCGTCCTGGAAACCTTGGCGGATCAGTGGCTTTCCAGGCAGTCAAGGACGGAGAAAATTCGAAAGACTGATTTCATCCACTACCTTCGTGCACGCAGGAAGGCCGAGGAGAATGAGGCGCGGCAGAAGCAATGGATCGGGGAACAGATCGCAGGCGGCTACGCGGAAGAAACAAAGACACTGGAGCAGCAAGAGGAACAGACTCGCCGGGGTTGGCTGAAAACTCTCGCCGATCAGGACCGGCAGAGGGAGATCGGGGCGGGGATTGCCGAGGAGTACGCGCGGGAAACCCGGGCACTGGCCGACCAGGAAGAGAGGGCGGCCCAGGGCTGGCTGGAGTATTCGACCAGAGTGCAGATTCCTAAGAAGCCGGTGTTGCCGGCCGCCGAAAGGAACAAGGGCCGGGTCCGGGACCTTTCCCTTTCACGTCCGAAGGTGTCTGTGGTCTCTCCCGTTGCGCCGGCGGGCACCGTTCAAGCCCAGGCGGAGATTGCCCGGATCGAAGGGCGCTTGGCCTCTAACCTGGCCGGCCCCGAAGCCGATTTCGAGGAGCTGTTGGCCGAACTGGAGAAAACGAACGGAATCTCACCGGAGAACCTGGATGCCGAGTGGAAAGGCCGCCTGAACGGAATCCGGATGGCGCTTGCCGGAGCGGTCTCCGGGCGGGTTTCTGCCGAGGTAGACCAGGCGCTGGTGAAGGCGGCCCAGGCCGGCTTGGACGCGGCCCAAGAGGATTTGACCCGCCTCCATCAGTGGGCGGCGAGGGCCTCCGCCGCCCTTGAGAAATTCCCCATGTTCCGGGGGCCGGTGGACCGGCAGATGCCGGTGTTGGAGACGACTCAGAAAGCGGTCGGCCTGATGATTGCCCTCCGGGGTTCGGATGAGCCGGCGGAGCTGGAGAAGACGCTCCTGCAGTCCAGGGAAATCCCGCCCGAGAAACTGCATGGGAGCTGGAAGGTACTGTTCCTCAGTGCTCGGAAGGAAGCGGCGGAGGGGCTGGCGGATGGAGTTTTGACGATCACCGGCGATGCGGGAGACCCGCGGGGGTTGTCGGAAGGGCTCGCTTTGCTGGAGCGCTACGATGGCTACTTGGAAGAGCTGGGGGTGGATGGGAACATCCGGCAGAGTGTGGAAGCCGCCCGGTTGCGGGCCCAACAGCGTCTGGACCATTGGGAACAGGAGCAGGCGCTTGGCGATCCCACGATCTTGGGAGATGTCGAAGACGCTTACCAGATTTTCCTGCGCTCTCCGGACGTTCCGCCGGAAGGGGAAGGGACCCTTCTGCAGTCCTTGAAGGCCCGGCTGGACAAGGCGGTGGAAATGCTCGGGCAGGCCGATGCCCCCGGCCTGCGGGCTCAGCTGAAGGCCGCCGGATTCCAGCTGGAGGTAATCCGGCGTTATCGCGAGGGCCGGGAACTGCAGGAAGCCCTCATGCACAAGGACCGGCAGGAGGTGGAGGAGTTTGTCTATCGGACCGGAGTATTCCTCCGGGAGAATCCTGCTTCCGATGAAGCGGGCCGCGCACTTCTCAGGAACCGGCTGATCCCCGATCTGGTGGCGGAATTCGGTTCGAAGCTGTTCGATGAGATCGGCCGGATCATGGATCTGGAACCGGAACTCCGGTGGCGGGAGATGACCGGCATCCGCCCCGCGGTGGACCAGGCGGCGGTGTTCCTGCTCGGCTCCGGGGTTTACAACCCGCAGGATCAGGCAGTGGTCCAGGGGAACCAGCGCTACCTGCACCGGAACATCGAAGCGGAGGCCAGGGAAAGGGCGGTGAACGGCCGGGCCCATCTGAAGCAATACGGGTTTCAGTTGGAGAGGGGCGGGGTCCTCCGTCTGGTGCACAGCCATTCCGGCCGGGTGATCGAGGTCCGTTTCAACGGCGAGGTGGAGCAACCCAACGAGCGGACCGTGCTGGCCAAGCTGGAGATGGACCTGCCGCCGGGCCTGGTGGCGATGGACGGCGACAACCTGACGCTGGCGCAGAAACACGGCGATTGGAGGGGATCCCGCCAGCTCCTGCAGGCCCGCAAACAGCATGAAGCGGCTCTCTCCGGCCCGAGCCAGCCGGTGCGGCAGTTCGCGAAGATCCAGCCCTATCAGGGGAAGTTCGGCATTTCCGACCGCCTGTTTGTCTTCGGCTTTGATGAGATTTTTAATGAAGAAACGGGATTCGTGAGACCGGATTCCGGGGTGATCCTCTCCGCCGAGGAGCCGCAGGAAGGGCAGGTCCGGATCCAGGACCTCTACTGCGACCTGCAGGTCCGCCTGGAGGCGGTCGCCCAGAACTTGACCAGCGTCCGGATCCGGGTCGACGACTCGATGGGGCTGTTTGAAAAGCCCCAGATGGTCACTCCGCGCGCCGGCATGGAGGAGGCCAAAGGGCAGGGCAACACGGTGTTGTTCCTCCGCTCGGACCTCTTCGATCCGGAGCAGATCGCCGGCTTGGACGAGCTGGCTCTCGCCGGCTTGGGGCTCGATCTGCGCCGGGCGATCCATGGGTCGGACGACGGCACGCGGGACCTCCAGCTGGTGCTGGTCTCCGGCGCAGAGGAACTCAGGCAGAAGCGGGCCGAGTACCGGGGATGGCGGACCGTCGAGGTCCTCAGGAAGGCCGGCAGCGACGCCCGCCCTCTGCCGGTTTCCGCGATCCCCTGGGTGACGGCCGACGCCCTCGTCTCCGGGCGCTCCACGTTCGAGGTGGTGGTGACGCCGTACCTGCACCTGATGGAGTGGACCCTGCCGGAGGCGCTGGAACAGCTTTCGCTCCGCTTCTCGGCGTAACCCGGCGCCTTCCTCTGTTGTACTGTGCTAGAATAAATGGTTCACGCGCTCGTAGCTCAGCCCGGATAGAGCACTAGCCTCCGGAGCTAGGTGTCCCGCGTTCAAATCGCGGCGAGCGCGCTTTACTACTCTCCCGAGAACCAACCCCTGAATGGAGTTTTTCTGAACGATGGCCGGCGGCCGGCTGGAAAAAATCGCGGAGGCGATCAAGGAAGAAGTGGCGCAGATCCTCCAGCGGGAGCTGAAGGACCCGCGGGTCGGCTTCGTCACGGTCACCCGCGTGACGATCACGCCCGACCTGCACCATGCGGTGGTCTACTTCAGCACGCTGGAAGGCCACGGGAATGCCGCCGAAACGGAGGCCGGTTTGAAGAGCGCCCAGGGGTTCATCCGGAAACTGCTGGGGGAGCGGCTGAGGATCCGGGTGACGCCGGAGGTGGCCTTCCGCGCCGACCCGTCACTCGCCGAGATGGCGCGGATATCCAAGTTGTTGAACGATGTGAAGAAGAGCGGCGCGCAAACGGAGGGAAAGCAAGAGTGAGCGGCAAAGCGGTTTCGCAGGCAAGGCAGGTCAAGGCGGTCATGGAGGTGATCCGCCGGCATCGCCGCTTCACGGTGAGTTCCCATGTGAACCCGGAGGGGGACGCGCTGGGCTCGGCGCTGGCCTTGGCCTCGCTGTTGAAGCGTCTCGGCAAGAAGGCCGTGGTCGCTACCGACGGCGGGATCCCGAAGGCCTTTGAGTTCTTCCCCCGGATCGTGCCGGTGGTCGGCCGCCCGTCGCAGGCCGAGGTGCCCGAGGTGGCGATGACGGTGGATGTGCCGGTGCTGGCGCGGCTCGCCTCCATGGCCGGGGTGTTTGAAAAGGCCCCTCTCACGGTAAACATCGACCATCATGTCAGCAACCAGCGGTTCGCCAAGGTCAACTGGGTGGACGGGAAGGCCGCCGCCGTCGGCGAGATGATCTACCGCCTCTACGAGGCATTCGGCGTGACGCCTTCGCGCGACGAGGCGCTCTGCATGTACGTCTCCATCGTGACCGACACCGGGTCCTTCCGCTACATGAGCACGACGCCGGAGGTGCACCGGATTGCTTCCGACCTGATCGCCCGCGGGGTCAGTCCGCTCAAAGTGGCGCAGGATATCTACGAATGCCACTCCCCATCCGACCTCCGGTTCCTCGGCCGGGTGCTGACTTCCTTAAAGAGCACTCCGGACGGCAGGATCTCCTGGGTGGAGGTTCCCCACTGGCTTCTGAAAACCTGCCGGCCCGGGCCGGAGATCATTGACGAGCTGGTCAATTATCCCCGTTCGGTCCAGACGGCGGAGGTCTCCTTCGTGCTGAGGGAGCAGACGCTCGACGGAAAGATCCGGGTCAGCTTCCGCTCGAAGGGCAGGGTGGACGTGAACCGGATCGCCCGTTCCTTTGGGGGCGGCGGGCACAGGGCCGCCAGCGGCTGTACGATCGAAGGGACGCTCTCGCGGGTCCGTCAGAAGGTTCTCAAGGCGGCCCGTCAGGCCGTCCGGAATGGGTAGCACCGGCCTCCTGCTGATCGACAAGCCGGTCGGCATGACCTCGCACGATGTGGTCGACTGGGTCCGCCGCCGGTTCGCGATGCGGCGCGTCGGCCACGGGGGCACGCTGGATCCGGCGGCCACCGGGTTGCTGATCCTCCTGCTGGGCCAGGCCACCCGGTACGCCCGCCACCTGCTCAACGCCGACAAGACCTACTTCTCCACGCTTCTGCTGGGACAAACCACCGACACGCAGGATGCCGAAGGCAAAATCCTCGAAACCAAGCCGGTCGGCCCCCTGACCCCGGAGCAGATCGAGCACGCCTGCGCCAAGTTCCGCGGCGAGATCGAGCAGGAGGTCCCGGCCTATTCCGCCGTCCGGGTGCAGGGCAAGCGGTTCTACGATTTGGCGCGGGCCGGGCAGGCGGTGCCGCGGCGCGTGCGGAAGGTGAGGGTCCACCGGCTCAACGTCCTGGAGGTCCGCGTGCCGGAGGTGGACCTGGAGGTGACCTGCTCGAGCGGCACTTACGTCCGGACCCTCTGCGCCGATCTGGGGGCGGCGCTGGGCTGCGGCGGGCATCTCAAGCGGCTTTGCCGGACTCAGGTGGGGCCGTTCACGCTGCGGCAGGCCGTGAAGCTCGACCAGGCGGGCCCGGAGCATCTCCTGCCGGTCGACAAGCTCGGATGGTCGTTCTCCGCCGTCTCCCCCGCTTCCCGCTGAGGATTCCGGCGCCGGTCGCGGCGATCGGGGTTTTCGACGGCGTCCACCGCGGGCACCGGGCGATTCTCAGGAAAGCGGCGGCGCTTGCCCGGAAGCGGCGCGGCACGGCGATGGCCGTCACGTTTCACCCTCATCCCCTCTCCGTTCTGCGTCCCGCCGCGGCGCCGCCTCTGCTGATGTCCCTCGAGCGCCGCCTGGACTCCATCGCCCGGTGCGGGATCCAGTTCACCCTGGTGGTCCCGTTCACGCGCTCTTTTTCCCGTTGGTCTCCGGAGCGGTTCACGCGGGGACTGCTGGCGGGCCGGCTCGGGGTCAGCGACGTGGTGGTCGGCGCCAATTTCCGGTTCGGGAGAGGTCGCATCGGAACCGTCGGGACGCTCCAGCGCCTCGGCCGTCGGCACGGCTTCAGGGTGCATGCCGTGGCGCCGGTCCGTTCCGGAAAGGTGCGGGTCTCCTCCGGCCGGCTGAGAGATTGGATCCGGCTGGGGAAACTGGATCGGGCCCGGCGGGGGATGGGCGGTCCGGTCACCGTCGTGGGCCGCGTGGTCCGGGGAAGCGGCCGGGGCCGGGAATTGGGTTTCCCGACGGCCAACCTGAAGGTGGAGTCGGGGCTCCTTCCTCTCGTGGGGGTCTACGCGGTTCGGGCCCGGCTGGACGGCCGCCGCCTCGCGGGGATGGCCAACTTGGGGTTCCGCCCGACGTTCAAGCGGAGAAACATGGGGAAGGCCAGCCCCCTGCTGGAAGTCCATCTGTTCGGCGTCCGGCGCCCCCTCTACGGCCGCGGGGTGGAGGTGGAGTTTGTCCGCCGGCTCCGGGGGGAGCGGCGCTTCTCCTCTCCGGCCGCTCTGGCCCGGCAGATTTTGCTCGACGCCCGCCGCGCCAGATGGTACACTCTTGCAAAACAAAGATTAAGAAACCATGGCGTTAGTTACCGATAATAAAGAGAAGCTGATCACGGATTTTCGCGTCCACGGGACGGATACCGGATCCGCCCCCGTCCAGGTTGCCCTGCTGACGGACCGGATCAATCTGCTCACCGACCATTTCAAGGTCCATAAGAAGGACCACCATTCCCGCAGGGGTCTCCTGAAGCTGGTCAGCCAACGGCGGAAGCTGCTGGAGTACCTCAAGTCGACGGACCGGGACAAGTACAAGAAGGTCGTAGACGGTCTCAACCTCCGGAAGTAAGCCGGAGACCCCAACCCTGCCTGGCGGGCCAGGCGGACGCTCCCCGAATGATCATGCTCAAACGAAACCCTAGGAGGTTTGCGTGACAACGGATTCGAAAGCGCGCCGTGTCCAGATGAGATACGGCAAAGAAGACCTTGTGTTGGAGACCGGGCGGATGGCGAAGCAAGCCGACGGCTCCGTGATGGTCCAGTACGGCGGCACCGTGGTGCTCGTTTCGGCGGTGATCTCGAAGGAGCCGAAAGAGAGCGTGGACTTCCTGCCGCTGACGGTGGAGTACCAGGAAAAGACTTACGCCGCCGGGCGCATCCCCGGGGGTTTCTTCAAGCGGGAGGGCCGCCCCTCGGAGAAAGAGATCCTCACTTCACGGCTCGTGGACCGGCCGATCCGGCCGCTTTTTCCGAAGGGTTTCCGCAACGAGGTCCAGGTGATCGCGCTGGTCGTCTCGCATGACGGGCAGAACGACCCGGACATCGCCGCGATCCTCGGCGCCTCCACGGCGCTGGGGCTGGCCTCCTCTCCCACCGGGCGCGTGGGCGCCTGCAGGGTGGGGCGGGTCAACGGCCAATTTATCATCAACCCGACCTTCGCCGAAGTCGAACAGGGAGAGCTGGACCTGGTCGTCGCCTGCACGAAAGACGGCATCATCATGGTGGAGTCCGGCGCCAAGGAGATTCCCGAGGATGTCATGATCGAGGCGCTCCGTTTCGGGCAGGAACAGGGGCTCCAGACGATCGCTCTCCAGGAAGAGCTGATCTCCGGCCGGGCCAAGACGCGGGATCCGTTCCCCGTCCGTCAGCCGGATTCCGGTTTCGTGGAGAAGGTCCGGAAGATCGCCGAGCCCAAATTGATTGAGGCCTTGAAGGCCCGCAGTGAAAAGGAAGGGGGCGACAGCGGCAAGAAGGCCCTGATCGCCGAAGTTCTGGCGCAGGTGCAGGCGCCGGATGGCACGGTGACCGAGCCGCAGGTGGCGGAGGCCTTCTCCGTCATCGAGAAGGGCTGGGTCCGCCGCAGTACGCTGGAGAAGGGCCAGAGGATGGACGGGCGGGGCAAGACCGACGTCCGGCAGATCACCTGCGAGGTGGGGGTGCTCCCCCGCACGCACGGGTCGGGGCTGTTCACGCGCGGTCAGACGCAGAGCCTCGTTTCGGCGACGCTCGGCACCGGCTCCGATGAACAGATGATCGACGCCCTGCAGGGCAAGTGGTACAAGTCCTTCATGCTGCACTACAACTTCCCGCCCTTTTCGGTCGGCGAAGTCCGCCCGATGCGCGGGGCGGGCCGGCGGGAGATCGGGCATGGCGCGCTGGCCGAGCGGGCCCTCCGGGCCGTCCTGCCTGCCAAGGAAGAGTTCCCCTACACGGTGCGGGTGGTTTCGGAGATCCTGGAGTCGAACGGCTCCTCCTCGATGGCCTCAGTGTGCGGGGCGACGCTGGCCCTGATGGACGCCGGCGTCCCGATCAAGGGCCCGGTCTCCGGCATCGCGATGGGGTTGGTGAAGGAAGGGAATAAGCACGCGATCCTGACCGATATCATCGGTTTGGAAGACCACTACGGCGACATGGACTTCAAGGTAGCCGGCACCGCCAAAGGGATCACGGCGCTTCAGTTGGACTTGAAGCTGACCGGCGTGCCGTTGGAACTGCTGGCGGACGCGCTCCTGCAGGCGAAGCCGGCCCGCGCGCTGGTGCTCGAGAAGATGCTCGAGAGCATCGCTTCTCCGCGTTCCGAGCTTTCCCCCTACGCGCCTCGCATCACCCTGCTCAAGATCAACCCCGAAAAGATCGGCGAGTTGATCGGGCCCGGCGGGAAGACGATCCGCAGGATCACCGCGGAAACGGGCGCCACGATCGATGTCGAGGATGACGGCACCGTGAAGGTGGCCTCCAACGACGCGGCGGCCGCCCAGAAGGCGGTGGACTTCATCCGGGGTCTCACGCAGGAGGCCGAAATCGGCCGCGTCTACCAGGGCGTCGTGAAGCGCATCACGAATTTCGGCGCTTTCCTGGAGATTTCCCCCGGCAAGGAAGGGCTCTGCCATGTCTCCGAGCTCTCGGAGACGTTCGTGCCGAAGGTTGAGGAGGCCGTCAAGATCGGCGATACATTGGCGGTCAAGGTGGTGGAGATCGACTCGATGGGCCGGATCAACCTGAGCCACAAACAGGCCCTGCTCCCGGAGGGGACTCCTCCGATTCCTCCGGCGCGCAGCCGGATGGGCGGCGGGGACCGAGGACGCGGCGGCGACCGCGGCCGGCCCGGACCGGGCGGCGGAGACCGGGACTTCCGCAGGGGCGGCGGCGACCGTCCTCGGAGCGGAGGAGGATCCGGCCGGCCGGCGCACCACCGTTCGGAGACCGGGATCTCCGAGGGCTGAACCCGCAGAATGGCGCGGGCTAAGCAGAAGTTCCTGTCCTTGACTCCCCAGAGACGAAACGAGCTCTGGGGAGTTTTGTTTTTGGCCAGCGCTCTCTTCCTGTTCATGTGCCTCCTCTCCTACCGGCCGGATGATCTTCCGTTCTTCACCTCCCATCCCTCGCCCGAGATCCGGAATCTCTGCGGCCTGGTCGGGGCCTGGATCGCCGGGATCGGCCGCGCGGGACTGGGCTGGGTGGCGTTTGTCCTGCCTGCGTTGGCCGCCGTTTGGGCGGTCTCCTTTTTCAACGGCACGCCGCCGCATAAGCCGGCGCTCAAGCTCGCGAGCGCGGCCCTGCTTTGTGCCGCCGCCAGCGGCCTGCTGACCCTGCTCTGGACGCAGTCGCCCGAAGCCCGCGTGCAGAGGGGCGGCGTGGTGGGGGTGCTCCTCGGCGACCAAGCCCTGCAGTATTTCGGCTGGTGGGGTGCGGTGGTGGTGTTGATCACCGTGGGACTCCTCTGCCTTTTGGTCTCGACCGAATTGGTGGTTTGGCCGGTCCTGCGGGGCGGCGCGGAAGCGCTCGGAGAAGGGGGCCGCCAGCTGGCCGGCTGGCTCACTTCCCGGAAATCCACGGTCGTCCACCGGAAACAGAAGCCGGCGCTGAAGGGATTTCCGGAACCGGAGAAACCCGCATCCGCGCCCGTGCGGGTGAAAGTGGAGTCGGCCGGGGAGCCGGCTCCGCCTCCGAAGATCAAGCTTCCCCCGAAAGTCGCGTCCGCTCCGGTTCCGCCTCCTCCGTCCTCTCCGCCGGTCCCGGCTTCGAAGCCGGCTCCCCGGGCTCCGGAACCCTCTGCCGCCGCGGCGGTCAAACTGCCGTACCAACTGCCTTCGCTGGACTTGCTGACATCGGCCGGCCCGGCGCAGGCCGGGCAGAGCCGGGAACAGCTGGAGGCCAACGCCAAGGTCTTGGAAGAGACGCTCCGGGACTTCGGGCTCGAGACCCGCGTGACTGAGGTGGAGATGGGCCCGGTGATCACCCGCTACGAGCTCGAGCCGGCCCCCGGCGTGAAGGTCCAGAAGATCGTGACCCTCTCCGATGACCTGGCGCTGGCGATGAAGGCCCCCTCGGTCCGGATCATAGCACCCATCCCCGGCAAGGCCCGCGTCGGCATCGAAGTCCCGAACCTGGCCTCCTCGCTGGTGACCCTGCGGGAGGTTTTGCAGTCCAAAGAGTTCCAACAGGCCCATTCAAAGCTGACGATTGCCCTCGGAAAAGACACGGCCGGCCACCCCTTGATTGCGGATCTCGCCGGCATGCCGCACCTCCTCATCGCCGGCGCCACCGGCTCCGGCAAGACGGTCTGCATGAATGGGCTGATCGTTTCTCTGCTGTTCAACGCGACCCCCGAGGAGGTCCGGTTCCTGATGGTGGACCCGAAGATGGTGGAGCTAGCCCCCTTCAACGGCTTGCCCCATCTGCTGATGCCGGTGCTGACCAGCGCCAAGAAGGTGCCGGCCGCGCTGGAGTGGGTGATCGACGAGATGGAGACCCGCTACCGGCTCTTCGCCAAGCTGGGCTTAAGGAACATCCAGACCTACCATCAGAAGCTCGCCGCGAACCAACTGCCCAAGGAGGAGATCCCGGACCACCTGCCGTACATCGTGGTGATCATCGATGAGCTGGCCGACCTCATGCTGGTGGCCCAGCAGGAGGTCGAGAAATCGATCGCCCGGCTGGCGCACCTTTCCCGCGCGGTGGGCATCCATATGGTGTTGGCGACCCAGCGCCCGTCGGTGGATGTGTTGACCGGCGTCATCAAGGCCAACTTCCCGGCCCGCCTCTCGTTCCAGGTCGCCTCCCGCGTGGACTCCCGCACGGTGCTGGATGCGATCGGCGCCGAGAAACTGCTGGGCAAGGGGGACCTGTTGTTCATGCCGCCGGGGGCTTCCAAGCTCACGCGCGGGCAGGGGACGCTGGTGACCGACGCCGAGATCGAGAGGGTGGCGCAGTTCATCAAGGGACAGAGGCCTGCTCAGTATGAGATTGCCGAACTGAAGGATCCCGAAGGCCGCGCCGCGGGAGGAGGAGGAGCCGTCACCGAACGGGACGTCCTGTACGATGAGGCGCTGCGCGTCGTCGTCGAGACGGGCCAGGCCTCGGTCTCCCTGCTCCAGCGGCGCATGCGGCTCGGCTACGGCCGGGCGGCCCGGATCCTGGACATGATGGAAGAAGAAGGGATCGTCGGCCCCATCCGGGGCGCGAAACCGCGTGAGGTTTATCTGAAAGAGGTGCCCTCCAGTGAGCCTGTCGGTCGGCGAGCGTCTGAAATCGGCTCGTGAAGCCAAGAAACTAAGCATCGAGGAAGCCAGCGGGATCACCAAGATCCAGCGGCAGACCCTCGAGGCGATCGAAGAGAACCGTGTCCAGGAGGCGATGGACCCGGTGTACGCCCGGATCTTCGTCCGGAAATACGCTGTTTTCCTCGGCGTGGACGGCGGAGCCCTGGTGAACGAATATCCCGGCCTCTCGCGCGGTCCCGGCGAGGGGTCCCTTCCGCCGCCTCAAGCCGCCGGCCAGCCGTCCCCCCGCCCGGTGGTGCCGCCTTTCCTGTTGCCGGCCGGCATCGCGTTGGCGGCGCTCGTGGGTATCGGGTTCGTCGGCTACATGGCGGTGGACCTCTTCCACACGCTCCGGCAGCCCCGTCCGCCCGCGCCTGCGGCCCCCGCCGCGCCCCAGCAGCCCAAACTCTTAGTCCCCGCTTCCAAGCCGCTCAAGCTGACGGTCCAGACCACGGCCGACGTGTGGATCCAGCTGAAGGCGGATGGTTCCGTTGTCTTCCAGAACGTGCTCGCCAAGGGGTCCCGGGAGAGCTGGGTTGCCAAGAGCGACCTGGAGCTTTGGACCGGCAACGCGGGTGCCATGCAGTTGTTCCTGAACGGAAAACCGCTGGAGGGGTTGGGGCGGGGTGTTCGCAAGGGGGTGAGGATCACGCGGGCGGGGCTCCAGTGAAGGTCCACGTCCTGAGCTTGGGATGCGCGAGGAACCTCGCCGACTCCGAGGGGCTCGCCGGCCTGTTGGAGCAGGCGGGGCACCGGTTCACCGACCGGATCGGGGAGGCCGAATGCCTGGTGATCAACACCTGCTCTTTTATCCGGCCGGCGGAGGAGGAATCGATCGCCGCGATCCTCGAAGCGGCCGAACTGAAAAAGAAGGGAAAGCTCCGGAGGATCTACGTCGCCGGCTGCCTGCCGCAGAAACGGCGCAGAGAGAAAGAGGACCTGCTGGACCTGCTCCCGGAGGTGGACGGTTTCCTGGGGCCGGGTGACTTGCCGAAACTGCCGCAATTGATGAAAGAGCCCTCCGGCCGGTTCTTCGTCACTTCGCCGGTGCCGACCCTGCTGTTCGAGTCCCGCGCGCCGCGGCGCAGGATGACGCCGGCCCACTACGCTTACCTCAAGGTTTCGGAAGGGTGCGATCACGCCTGCACCTTCTGCTCGATCCCGCAGTTCCGCGGCCCGCACCGCTCCCGTTCGATCGAGGACCTGGTGGAGCAAGCGGCCCGGATGGCCTCGGAGGGGGTGGTGGAGCTGAACCTGATCGGGCAGGACACTTCCTATTACGGCGCCGACCGCTACGGCCGCCCCCGCCTGCCGGACCTGCTGGAACAGCTGGCGAAGGTCCGGGGGATCCGCTGGATCCGGATCCTCTACGCCCACCCGGCTCACGTGTCGGAGGAGCTGATCCGCGCGATCCGGGACCTGGAGCCGGTGGTCAAGTACCTGGACTTGCCCTTTCAGCACATCAGCGACCGCCTCCTCTCCCTCATGCGCCGGGAAACCGACGGTGCATTCATCCGGCGGCTGGTCGGCCGGTTCCGCGAACAGATACCGGACATGGCGATCCGCACCACGTTCATCGTTGGGTTTCCCGGCGAGACGGAACGGGAAGTGGATGAGTTGGCCGGGTTCCTCCGGGAACAGCGGTTCGAGCGGGTCGGTGTCTTCCCCTATTCGCCTGAGCCCAAGACTCCCTCCGAAAAGATGCCGGACCCGGTCCCGGAGCCGGTCAAGCAGGAGCGGCTGAGCCGGATCATGCGGCTCCAGAGAGAGATCTCGGAAGAGAAGAACCGTTCATGGGTCGGCCGGGAGATCGACGTGCTCGTGGATGAGCCGGGTCCCGAGCCGGCCAGTTATCTCGGCAGGACCTACGCCGACGCCCCGGAGGTGGACGGGCAGGTGTTCTTGAAATCCGCCGCCCCGATCCCGCCTGGGCGAATGGTCCGGGCCCGCGTGACCGACACGCTCGAATACGACCTGGTCGCCGAGCCGGTGGGATGAAGGGCCTTCGGGCTCTCTTTCCGATCCTCCTCATCGCTTTCACTCCCTGCGTCTCTCTCTCCGCCGACTCCCTTCAGGATCTTCTGTCCGGTCTGGACAGCTGGGATAAAGACCGGCAGATCCAGTCCGCCGTGGGGCTGGGGGAGATGGGACCGGCCGCCCAGATGGCGGTGCCGGCTTTGATCCGGATGGTCAAGACCGGCCGCCCCGAGGTGCGGGTGGTTTCCTCCATCGCCCTGCTCAAGATCGACCCGGACATGAAGGATATGGTGCCGATCCTGCTGCAAGCGCTGAACAAACAGGGGGGTGAACTGCAGGCCCCTTTGCCGAAGGAGGTCGGCCTGCAGGACGATGCCCTCCAGAAGTGGTCCGCCCTGATGCGGTCGAAGCTGGACCCCGGAATCCTGCCCATCCTGGTGGAGGCGACGAAATCGAGCGACGCGGACATCCGGGTCTTGGGCGTGCTGGTGCTGGGAGGGATCAGCAAACAGATCCCGGAAGCGCTGCCGTATGTCCTGAGCGCGTACGAGGACCCGGACAATGCGGTCCGGGGAGCCGTGATCGGCGTCCTTTCCCGGATCGGCCCCTCGGCGCCTGAGGTGGTGCCGGGCATCCTGCGGGGATTGAAGGACAAGGAGCTGGACGTCCGGCTCCAGTCCATCCAGGCGCTGGGCAGTATGGATCCCTCCCCGAAACAAGCGGTTCCTGAGCTGGCCTTGCTGGCGGAACGGGGAAGTCCGGAAGAGCAGATTGCCGCTTCGGAAGTCCTTTTCAAACTGGATCCCTCTCAATCGGACCGGATCGCCCCCCGCCTGCTCCGGCTTCTGCGGGATTCTTCTCAGGAATCGTCGATCCGCCTGCGGGCGGCTGGGTTGATGGCCCAAGTGAATCTGGCCGCCGGAGGCGGCAATGCCTTGACCGGGTTGCTGGAGGATCCGGATCCGGCGGTGCGCGGCAAGGCGGTCCAGTTGTTGTCCGGGTTCGGGTTGCCGGCCGTGCCGGCGCTTTTGGATTCTCTAAAAAGCCCCCGTTCCCTCCGCCGCGCCGGCGCCCTTCAGGCGCTGATTCAAACGCGGCCAATCCCCCCGGAACTGGTTCCGGCGCTGACGGACTGCCTCAAGGACCGGGACCGGTCCATCCGCTATTTGGCCGTGAAAGGGCTGGGAGAACTAGGTGCGCTGGCGCAAGCGGCTGTCCCCAAGCTGGTGGAGATGCTCAAGGACTCGGACGAGAGCATTCGTGTCAGCGCCGGCGACGCTCTCTTGAATATGGGTCCGGCGGCGGTCTCCGCTCTCGACCAGGCGGCATCCCAGCAGGAGAATCCTCAACTGCGCGCTCGGGCGGAGATGCTTCTCAAGAAGGCCCGCCGGTGAACCTGCCGAACGTTCTGACATTAACCCGGGTGGGCTTAAGTTTCCTGCTCGTTTGGCTGTTGGGCCTGCCGGGACTGGGGCCGAAAACCGCCGCGCTGGCCGTGTTCACGGCCGCGGGCCTGACCGACTTGTGGGACGGGCGGATCGCCCGGCGGCGGAACCTCATCTCCAATTTCGGCATCCTGATGGACCCGATCGCCGACAAGGTGCTGGTCCTCTTCGCCTTCATCGCGTTCATGAAGCTGCGGGTGGCGCCGGCGTGGATGGTCCTGCTGATCGTGGCGCGGGAATTGGGGATCACCTTGCTGCGCATGGTGGCGCTGGCGAAGGGGCAGGTCCTGCCGGCGGAGGCCTCGGGGAAGGTCAAGGCCGCCGCCCAAATGGTGACGATCGCGCTGACGCTCCTTTTTCTCATCGCGCGGGAGCGATTTCCGGGGGGATGGGTCTCGGGGGCGGAGTCCGGCGTCCGCGCGCTGATGTTCCTGACGGTCCTGCTTACGCTCGGCAGCGGTTTCTCGTTCCTCCGAAAAAACCGGAAAGCGATCTTCGGCTCATGAAAACGATCGCGACGGTGGGCGGCCTTGGGCGGGCGCCCCGCCTGCCCGGCACCGTCGGTTCCATGGTGGGGGCAGGGCTTTCCTGGCTGTTGAGTTCAAACCCTTCCATTCAGATCGCCGGCACCGTCACAGTAACAGCGCTGGGTTTCTGGAGCGCGGGGCCGGCGGCCGCCGCCCTCGGCGCGAAAGACCCCCCCTCTGTCATTATTGATGAAGTGGCCGGCATGATGGTGGCGCTGATTTTGCTCCCGGCCGACTGGCGGGTTTACGGGGCGGGGTTTCTCCTTTTCCGGTTCCTCGATATCTTGAAGCCCTTCGGGCTCCGGCGGTTGGAACGGTTTCCCGGCAGTGTGGGCATCATGCTGGACGACCTGGCCGCCGGCGGGCTGGCGAATTTCATTCTGTTAGCCGTACTAAAGTTTGATATTCCTGGTCTTTTCAGGTAGCATTTAAACAAAATGCACACTCCCCGCCCCTTTTTATCCGCCCTTTTTCTGGTCTTCTTTGCCCCTTATTTAGTTCTTGGGCCCCTGCCGGCTTATGCCCTGCGGGACCTCTCCGTCGCGGAATCCCCTCCCAAACAAGCTGGCCTCGAGGAACACCTGCTGGGGCCCCTGCCGGATGAAACCGCGCTGATCGATGATCTCCACAGCTTCCAGCAAAAGGTCAAAGAGGGAGCCGTAGTCCACGTCGAGGCGTTAAAAACGTCCCTGGGAAACCATCCCTACGACGCCGGGCATCTGCGGCAGTTGGTGGAACTCATGCGCGGTTTCAACCGGGACATCTACGTGATGCCGCGGGAATCCCTGGGCGGGCGGGAATGCTGGCTGGGAGACAGTGCCCTTTGGTTGAGCGATGAGGCGATTAATTCTCCGGATGTGCTGTTCCGGTTGATCGCGGCATTTGAATCGAAGAATTTTGATCGAATTCACCCGATCCCCCAGGCCCCTCCCGACCTCCAGCACCCCGTGCCGCCGCCGTCTCCTCCGGAAGAGATTCCGGACATCGAAAAGATCATCGGAGAAGGGTGGATGGTCCGGGCCGGGGGAGGGAAAGCCGCTCCGGTTCAAGAAGAGCCGGCTCCCGTGCCGGCGCTTCCTGACGCCGCCCCGCCTCCTCAGCCCCCGCCGGCGCCCTTATCGAAACGGGATGTCCAGGAGGCCTACCGGATCTCCCGCTCCGGCGAGCTGGGCTCGCGCCGGATCATGCTGGAGCACGAGAAATCCGACGGGGCCGTCCTCAGGGCGGCTGTGGATCACTCGGGGACCTTTTCATCGGTTGATTTCTTTTTACTGCGCGGCGAGCATCCGCTCGCTCCGTTGGCCCCGCACTCCATGGATCCGGATTTTTCTCTTCGGAGGTACCAAGCGAAATTTGAACGAGCGGCCGTCGAAAAACGGTTAAAAGAGCGCAGTCCAGCCGTGAGCCGCCTGCAGGATCTGCTCAAAAACGCCAAACCAGAAAACCGGAACCGAATCCTCGCGGAGACGCGCGAAATCCTGGCGACGCGGGAGGGGGGAAGGGATGCTTCCGCCCGCCTTCAGCGGCGGATGGAACGGGATCCGTCTGAAGCCGCCGGCTATGCCGCCGCGATCCAGGCGGTCCGGGAGGCGGTACAAGGGGAGAGGGACGTCGCGGATGTTGAAAAAGCCCGCTGGCGGCTGTCGGACCGGCTGCCCGGGCGGGCCCTGGGGCCGGTTTACTACGACGCTTTCCGGGCCGCCCTCTTGGCCCGGATCGAAGAGCTTCAGGCCTCCGGGGAGCCGCCCCTGGCGGATGCCGTCTGGATCGGTCAGAGGGTCCTGCGCCTGGAGACGGAATGGGCCTACACCACTTTGATCGCGGAAAAAGCCGGGGAAGCCCGGTTTTCCGATGAAAGGATCAGCATTTTCCCAACGGCGGGCATCGGGTTTCTTTACCTGGACTCCCGGATGCAGCCCCGCGAATTCTTCTCCGGGGGAGATGCCGCGGTCCCTCCCCGGTCCATGGCGGTCCGGTATTCCCCCGGCGGCGCCCGGGACCGGCTCCGGGACGACCGGATGGTGGTCCCGCTGTATTTTTCGTTGACCGGTTCTCCGAACCTGCAGCTGCTTAACAACTTCCTGGAAGATTCCGCCCGCCTTCATTCGGAGCTTCCGGGGCATCCGGAGATCGGCATGGGCCTGTTTTCGGCGGAAGAGGGCCTAAGAATCTATCGTTTTTCCGGCGGCATGGAGGACGCGGCTTCTCGGGACCAGGTCGTGGAAGCGCTCCGCCGGGAATTACCCGCTTTCCGGGCGTTCTGGAGGTTCACGGATAAGAAGATTTACCTCGACGTTCCCACCACCCTGTCCGAGCGCTCAGATCTGAAAAGGATCACTAAGATCACAAAAAAAAGCATTCTGCGCGCGGTCGAAGCCGGCCTCTCTGCTCAATCGGAAGGTCCCAGCTGGAAATGGGCGCGCACCCTAGCCAGGACTTTCCCGGCCGAATTCAGAGGATGGCTGAAGGAGAATTACGGGGAGCCGGCGGTGGCAGAGCTCATGGCGGCCGTCATGGGGCGATTGGGCGGAGAGATCCGGAACTTCCACGCGGCCCCGGACCGCAATCCGAAGCGTCTCTCAGAGTTGATCCCGGCGGTGACCCATCTTTCCGTCCTCGTGGTGTCCGAGCGCCGGGCCGCTTCCCTATTGGAGAACAGCCGGATCTTCACTCCGGTTTCCATTCCCGGATGGACAGAACCCCCGCCCGACTCCTCGGTGGCGGCTGCTTCCGATGGGGAGACGGTTCCAGCCGGGAGGATCATTGAGGATTTTGTTGAGCGGTCCGGCAAGCCGCCCCACAACCTGGATCCCGGGAGAGCCCGTGAGTTCGCCCAGCGGACGGTTCCCCTGCTGTTGGCGAAGGGTCAGCCGGCCCGGTTCATCGACCTCAAGAAGCTGTGGGAGGAGGAGCCGGCCCGGCTTGCGAAGGAGGCGCGGGAACAGGAAGCGGCCCGCCTAGCGGAAAGGGAGCGTCGACGGATAGACGCTGAAGAAAAACAAGCGCGGGAGAGAAAAGAGGCGGAGGAACTCGCGGAGACGGCCCTGCTGGAACTGCAGACCGGTTCCTCAACTCCGGCGGAGTCCATCCAGTTCCTGGACGGATTGCTCCAGCGGTTGTCCGGCTACTCCGATCTGGTGAGGATGCTCAGGGTGGAACAAGCCCGGCTCAAGGTGGCGCTTTCCGCGGACCAGCAGGTTCATGACCGACAGGCCAGCCAAAAGCTCTTGGAGCAGTCGCAGTTGCCGGCGGAAATCTCCGGTGTTCTCCTGGGTGATCGTTTCCGGGCGATCCGCGCTTCGGAGGGCGGCATCGAAAAATTTTTGAAGGCGGTGGTTCAGACACCGGGTGGGAAGCCGGACAGCACTCCAAAAATCCTGGCGCACGCGAAGAAGATGCAGGGCAAGAGCTCCGGCGAGGAGGGGATCTTTTTCAGCGCGGTGGTCCGCGTTGCCGAGCTCCTCCAGTCCGGGCTGGAAGAGAAAGAGCCGAAGCCCTACAAGGTCTTCCGGCCATCGGGCGAAGAGGGGCATGGGATCGAGAGCATCCTCTTCGATCCCGAGGGGAACCTGCTCTCCGCCTCTTTGAGTACGTCGGTGCGCTCTTGGGACGTGAAGACCGGCCGGTCCGAGCTGGTCCTGAAGGCCCCTTTTTCCTTCGGCATCAACCTGATGGCGATGGATCCCAAGGGGAGATTCATCGCCGTGGCCGACTCCACGGGAGACACCGTTTGGCTCTGGGATGAGGAGAATGGCCAGGGCAAGCAGCTCGTGGATCCGATCGATCACACGGTGATCACGAGCTTGGCCTTCAGTCCCACTGGGGATTTGCTGGCTTCCGGCGGCGAGCGAGGAGAGATCTGGGTCTGGGACGTCAAGACCGGCGAGCCGGTCAGCATGCTTTCCGGGCACACCGACTGGGTGACCGGGCTGGCCTTTTCTCCCGACGGGGAGTTGCTGTTTTCCTCCGGAGTGGACGGCACCGTCCGGCTTTGGGACGCCCGGGAAGGGAGTTCCCTCCAGGTTCTCCCGGCCGAGGGATGGCGGAATGAGACCCGAAAGGTTTGGAGCTTGGGGCTGAGCCCCGACGGTAAGACGCTGGCGGCCGCCGGCGACGGCCACACCATCCGCCTGTTCGAAGTGACCGGGGACCTGGCTCCCCGGCTGGCCGCCGGCGCTGTTTTGGAAAGCCGGCTGGACCAGATCCGCCACCTGGTTTTCAGCCCCGACGGGAAGAGGTTGGCCGCCTCCGGCTCTCAGCTGGACACGGTGGTGGAGATTTGGGACTCTCTCTCCGGCCGCCTCCTGAACGAGGTACCGACCGGGAAATGGGCCCGTTCCGTCGCTTTCAGCTCCCGCGGAAAGGTTCTGGCCGTCGCGGTGAACAGTCGTGACAGAAAGGCCATCCAGCTTTGGAAGGTGGCGGATCTCGTGAATGCCTCAGCGCCGGAAAAGGCCCCGCCGGCTTGGACGCCGGAGGCGCTGGCCAGCTACGTCAAGCGGTACAAGCTTCAAATCACCCTTGAAGAGGCCCGGAAAGCTTTAAGTTGGGTCGAACGGCAAGCACCGGATGCCAGTCCGGTGGCGATGGTGGTGGCGTGGAGGAAACACGGACTCCTGCCGGCCATCGCCGTGAAAGCCGCCCAAATCGCCGCAGCCGAACAGGTGGAAGTCCAGGCGGTGGTGGCCGCCAGGGCCCTGCTGTTCGATCGCCGGTTGGTCTCCGCCAATGCCCAGGCCTGGAAGATTTTGCCGCCATTGCTGGCGCTCTACCGGATGAAAAAGACCGAGGGGATCTCAGTCCCGCTGCTGGTGGGTGCCCTCGAGAAGGTCGGCTCGGTGGCCCTGCTGGATAAAATCTTCCGGGAGGTGATCTACGGGGAGCCGGTCCGGCCGCACGAGGGGACGAGTGTGTACGTGCACCGCCGGCGCTGGAACAAGGTGCTGGAGCAGGTCAACCGGGGCCGCCTCGGCGACCAGCCGCTTTCGGTGGAGAATGTACGCCAAATGCTCGGTTTCGGAAGCCCTCCGAAAACCACCGGTTTGGAAGAGGGACGGACCCTCCGGGAGATCGCTCAGTACGCGATGGTTTTCCCCCTCCATCTGCATTATCCCGACTTGTCGGCGGTGGTTGAGCTCTACCGGATGGTCGGCCTGGTTGGGGAGTCCTCCGGATGGGCTCACTTCGAAAGGATCCAGTTCCTCTCCGCGCTGAGGGGGGTGAGGGTTCCCGAGCTCGGCCGGATTGCCGACGATCTTTCGAGCTATAAGGACATGGAGCTTGATCTGGAATTCCTCCGGGAGCGGATCGGCTTCGACGCGGTGATGTCCCCCGGCGAGTATGGAGTATTCCAGGAAAAACTGCGCGCCCTTATGAGGGCGGTGCGGCAAGGGGAGGGGGTTGCCTCAGCGGCGGCTGCCGTTCTGGATTTCCGTGTTGAGACTTCCCATTGGAGGCCGCGCCGCGAAGGATGGCTGGAGGTTCGGTCCACAGACCCCGAGTCGACCATGGCGGCGGCGAGTGTCCTGAAACTGAGCTTCGAGGATCAGTTCTTGATGCGTACTCCTGTTGAAAACAGGCCGGCCGGTTTCCGTCTGGGGAAGCTGACCTTTGAAATCGTTGAAAATGTGGGACTGCGACTAGGAGACCCGACCGGCTCTGTTTTGTTCCAGTCCGGATCCCATCTGTACGACTGGTACGAAACAACGGGAAGCATCTTCCTCTGGATCAACCCTTCCGGAACCGAGTTAAAGGTGAAAACGGCCTTGGGGGAGTACAAGCTTTCGATCGATCCGGATTCTCGGGATCGCGCCTTCTCGCTCACTTCGCCCGCTTCCGGCCTGGAAGAGGTGGCGGCGGCGAGGGACCGGGTGCAGGAGCGGTTGGCCGCTTGGGCCCGGAGCAGTCCGGAATTCGGGAAGCGGGTGGCGGTGATCGGCCCCAGCATTTACCGGCAGGGAACGATGCGGTTCCTTCCGGCGCTGGTGGAAAAGGCGCTGGGGCCGGTTCAGCGGCAGATCTTTTTTGATCCGGAGAACAAAGGCCAGAGGACCATTCAGTGGACTGAGAAATTTTACTACGATGGAGGGGATCTGCCCGCCGGCGCGGTCTATTTCGGAAGCCAGGATGAATTTGAATCCTTTGAGCACTTTGCCGGGACCGTACCCATTCCTCGCCTTCCGGTCGATCGCCCCAAGATCATGGCCTCCGACCCGGTGGGGTTGCTCCTCCAATTGCTGAAATCGCTCGGCCTCTCCGTCGAGGAGCTTGGCCTGGACCAGCGCCAGCAGTTGGAGAGGGACCTGGGGCTTCTTATCCAGGCGTAAGGGGGATCTCGGCGAGTGGCCTGTAGACGGGGCCCCGCGGCCCCAGCGTCGATTGGAACAGCGTGAGCTTCCCGATTTCGGCGGGTGTCTTGGCCCGGAACTCGGCCGTCTGCAGTTGCTTGATCAAGGGGGCCAGCTGCTCCTGCGAGCGGACCCGCCCAATCGTCAGGTGCGGGGAGAAGGGCCGCTCCTCCGGGGGGAATCCCAGCCCTGAGCAAATCTTCTCCACCGCCTGAGCCAGCTCCGCCAGCTTCTCTTTCCCCTCGTTCACGCCCACCCAAATAACTTTCGGGTAAGTGGTTTTTGGGAAGGCCCCGATCCCTTCCAGATGGATCTGAAAGGGGGATCTGCTCCGCAGGCCGGCCAGCGATTCTTTCAGCGGCTCAACTCGGTTGTCGTCGATCTCCCCGAGGAATTTCAGCGTCAGGTGCAGGTTCCCGGTTTCCACCCATTTGACGTCCGCGCCGGAGCGTTGGAGCTTCGACTGGAAGGCAGCCACCTCTTGGCGGCACGGCTCGGGGAGTTCCGCCGCGATGAAGGCCCGGATCACTTCAGCAGGCGGAGGCGCAGGAGGTTCAGCGCCGCCTGGCTGGCCTTGAGCTTGACGGTACGGCGGTCGCCGGAGAAGAGGCGGCGCTCGACTTTGACGCGACCCGGGCCGGCGAGGGCGATGTAGACCAAGCCGACCGGTTTCTTCTTGGACCCGCCGGTTGGGCCGGCGATGCCGGTGATCCCGAGGCCGAAATCGGAGCCGGTGAGCTCCCGGACCCCCTCCGCCATGGCCCGCGCAGTAGAGGAAGAGACCGCCCCCTCCCGGCGCAGGGTTTCCCGCGGCACACTCAGCAGGGACTCCTTCAGCGCGTTGGAGTAGGCGATCACGCCACCCCGGAAATATTCGGAGGAACCGGCCACCTCCGTGATCCGGTGCTGGACCAGCCCGCCGGTGCAGGATTCGGCGACCGCCACGCTCTTGCGTTTCTGTTTCAGCAGTCGCCCCACCTCCCCCTCCAGCGTCTCCTCGTCGGCGCCCAACAGCAGCCGCCCCAGGCGGGAGCGGATCTGCCGCTCGACGGCCGCGATTTTCCGCCTCACCTCGGCTTCGGTTTTTCCCCGGGCCGTGATCCTCAAATCCACTTGTCCCGGATGGGCGTAGATCCCGACGGTGGCCGGGCCGCTGAGCGAGAGCAGGTCCCGCACCTTCGCGTCCACCTCCGACTCGGTGATACCGGTGAGCTTGAGCGTCCGGGAGCGCAGGATCATCCCGCCGGAGAGCTT
>OBEQ010563723.1_pt1 | contig 24010 bp, 23 predicted proteins | sample 1670901 | NCBI WGS metagenome assembly OBEQ01 (sample SAMEA104232315, study PRJEB22302) | groundwater metagenome | biome: forest; feature: aquifer; material: groundwater | place: USA | collected 2011-08-07 | depth 5.4 m | reverse complement strand
GAAGCCTGCCTGCCGGCAGGCAGGCAATCCCGAAGTCTTTCGACTGCTCAAATTTCATTATTTATTAGTCATTTCGGGGTTGCTTCGCTTCACTTCGTTTCGCTCGCAAAGACATTAAGTTGTGTCCTCGCAAAGACACAAATTTTGCAATAGGCATATCCGGTTGACCGCCGTTTTTCCTCGGAAGCCGAATTTTTTGCTCCGTCGGAATACGGCAGTGAAGCGGATAAGCCTATTTTGCAATTCAACCTTGTGTCGCGCAATGACACCAAGAGCGAAAACCCTGGATTGTTTAAAAATGCGTGTAACCCGTTCTTTTAATATATTGCATTTTGCCTGAAGATGTCACGAGAATCAACCTGTCTTTTTGAGTGGTAACATCCCCGATATAAAAGAATGATTTCCCGATCTTATCTTTGGCGTGAAGGAGTTTTACGCCGGATTTTCTTGGGAGTGTCAAGAGGAGTTCAAAATCTTCGCCATCGTATAAAGCTTCGGAAAGTGTCGCTCTCTCATTGCGAGGAATGAATGGCTCAAAGAGTTTCGCCCCAACACGGCTTTCTTCCATGATGTGGCCCAAATCTCCCGCCAGGCCGTCCGAGATATCGATCATGGACGTCGGATCATAATTTTTGATAAGGTATTGAGCTTCTTCAATGCGTGGCATAAACGTTAAATGTTTTTGGGTTGGAAATGAACGGCCCAACGGGCCGCTGACAAAGATCATATCGCCCGGTTTTGCCCCACAGCGATAAACGATTCGTGACCTCTCGGCTTTGCCGATTAAAGTCACATTGATGATCAGTTGATCCGACTTGATCGTGTCGCCCCCCACCAGGTTGAAATGAAATCTCTGCGTGAGGGAAGACATGCCGCGATAGATCTCTTTTGCGAAAGTGATTTTCTTATTTGGAGAAATTCCCAAAGACACAACGGCTGCGACCGGCAAAGCGCCCATTGCGGCAACATCGCTCAAACTGCAGGCCATGGCTTTATAGCCGATAAGACGCGGCGGCGCATCGGATTTGAAATGGACATTCTCTCTGAGCATATCTGTCGTCAAAAGTAGGCAATGGTTTTTTTTCCAGTTTAAGACAGCGCAATCGTCACCGATTCCTTTGACAACATCCCTTTGCTTGCTGACTGTACGTGAAATGATGTCGATAAGCCCGAATTCACCAACGGATTTAAGGGTAGTTTTGGTTTGAGTCATATACTTTTTCTTGTGTCATGTTGACCTTAATACTTTCCTGATTTTCCTCTCAAACGGCGGTTTTATAATCCCATATTCCGTTACAATGGCGGAAATAAGCTTATGATCCGTCACATCAAAGGCAGGATTGTAAGCTTTCACACCTTTGGGAGCACTGCGGACGCCGGCAAATTCCAGAACTTCATTCTCATTCCTTTGTTCGATCGGAATATCTTTGCCGCTTTTTATTTTACCGTCAAAAGTCGACAAAGGAGCAACGACGTAGAAAGGCACCCTATGATAATTTGCAAGGACAGCTAAATTGTAGGTTCCGATTTTATTGGCCGCATCACCGTTTGCGGCAATACGGTCAGCGCCGGTGAAGATGCCATCGATTTTTCCCTGTTTCATAAGTGTTGCGGCCATGTTGTCACAGAGCAGCGTTGCAGGGATATTCTCATTTTTTAACTCCCACATTGTGAGACGCGCCCCTTGAAGCAAGGGGCGCGTCTCACAAACATATACAGAAAATTTTTTATCCTGTTTTTTTGCGCTGTACATCACTCCTAAAGCTGTTCCATAATCGACGGTTGCCAGGGCTCCCGTATTACAGATTGTCATAAGTCGATCGCCATTTTTAATAAGACGGGCACCGTGATCTCCTATTTTACGGCAGGTGACGCGGTCTTCTTCAAACATTGAAAAGGCTTCACCTTTGAGAAGAGTTTTAAGCCGCTTGACGGATGCTTCGGGATCATTCTTTAAAACAGCCTCCATGCGTTGGAGCGCGTAAAATAAATTCACAGCCGTTGGGCGCGAGGAGCCGATATACTGACAGAGGCGCTTCATCTTTTTTGCGAATATTTTGCGGCTTTGACCTGAAAATTCTTTAATTCCCAGAAGGACACCGAAGGCCGCCGCCACGCCGATTACGGGTGCGCCGCGTACGGTTAATGTTTTGATGGCCCCCCAAAGGCTTTTGACATCCCGGCAATAAACGTATTCAACTTTGAGGGGAAGCTTGCGCTGGTCGATGAGCTTCACGCCGTTGTTTTGCCAGAGGATGGTCGGAATGGGCATAGGGGGGTTAATTAAATTTTAATTTTATTAAATAATACGCGACGATGGAAAATGTGATGGGCGCAAACCAGGCGGATAAAAACGGGGGCAGGAGGCCGCCCTTGCCGAATGCCAGGCCGATGGCGTTGACCACATAAAATAAAAATCCAATGCCGAGGGCAATCCCCAGCGCCGCAAATGTCAGCCCCTTTCGTCGTCCGGTTGTCATGGCGATGGGTAGCCCCACCAAAATGATGACAATATTGCTGATGGGAAAGGCGATCTTTTGATGCAGGTCAACGCGCAAATTGTTGAGGGCTTTGATCGCACCACTTTTCGAAAATCGTGAAATATATCCGTGAAGCTGCTTGATGTTCATCGCATCGACGTCCAATCGCTGCTTTAAGAAATCTTGAGGCGATTCTTTGATGTCCATCAGTTTTTCTTCCGCGTATTTGATCTCTTCGGGATTTTGTAAATCTTCCCCTTGATAAGTTGTTGTCTGGCACTGGAAAAATTTCCAGGCGATTCCCGTCCATTTGCCTTTGACAGCGTTGATTTTTTCACGGATATTCTGATTGTTATCGTGGCCAATAATGGTAATGCCTTCAAGCTCGTGGGTGTTGGGATTAAAAGAGTCGATAAAATAAAGCCGGTTTTTTAAACCATAAAAAGTGAGATTTTTGATCTTTTCCTTTTTCTTGCGCTCCGAATCCATTTTTAAAATAATATTTTCATCGCGAATCGATTCGGAATTAAGGGTTGCCTGCGGCACAAAACGTTCGTTGATCCAGAAAATCGCAGCAGAAATAACAAGCGCAATAATCAGGGCGGGTTTGGTGATCTTCCAGAAGCTTAAACCACTGCTTCGCAAAATAATGACTTCATTGTTTTGATTGAGTTTGCCGAATGTGAGCAAAACGCCGATCAGGCATGCAATCGGCGAGGTTTGAACAAAAATGATCGGCAAAAACGTGCCGTAATAATCCAACAAAATCTTAAAGGGAACTTTGCGGGCAATGATTTCATTAAGATTGCTGGCCAAATCGATCAGGACATAAAGAAAACAAAAGACGAGGATTGTCGAAAAGAAGATGACCAGAATGGATTTGGCAATATAACGGTCTACGATACGCATAGTCGGTAGTTTAAGTATATGGCAATGCAAGCCCCAAAGATGTTAGGAACCCACATGATGATAAAAGCGGGTGCCATATTTTGAACGCTGAGCGCTTCACAGCCTAACGATAAAAGATAATACATCGCGCCGCAGCCGATGGCCAGAGACACATTGGCCGCTTTTTCTCGGCGGTGAGTGAATACGGCAATCGGAAATCCCAGCAGAATAAAGATGAGGACCGAGAATGACCAGGTGATCTTCCGGTGATATTCCGTTAAAAGCGGGGCAATATCAATGGACAGGCTTTGAAATTCTTTCATTTTACTTTTAAGTTCGCGCAGCGACATCCCCTTTGGTTTTTTCTCGGCCTTTTTGTCGTCTCCTCCCGACAAATCCATGGTCATAAAATAATTCTTAAAATTGAGTTTATAAAAATTTGACGGATTGGTGAAATTAGGCTCGTCGGATGTTCCATCAATGAGCTTCATTTTGATTTTAGTTTCCCCGGGAACAGGAGTAAATTCTCCTTCTTTGGCGATGATGGTGCGGGTTGGCTTACCGTTGGGCTGGGGTTGATAAATGCGGATGTTATAAAGATGATTGCCGTCAATACGGTAAATGAAAAGAATTTGTCCTTTGAACGCATTAATAAAAGCCCCCGCTTCAAGAGCAGCCGTGGGATTTTTTGAACCAATATCTTTCAGGAGTTCTTTCTGGCGCTGGAAAGAATAAGGAATGATGCGCTCGTGCAAAACGATTAGAAAAAGGCTTAAAATCAGGCCAAGGGTTGCCATGGGAAAAAGTAACTTCTTGAGATGAATACCGTTGGCGCGCATGGCCAGGATCTCATTGTCCGATGAAAAACGGCTAAAGGTCAGAATCATGGTTATCAGGCAGGCAATCGGCAGGGTATAGCCGAGTAAAACAGGGATGTAAAGAAAAAACATATTGCCCACCGCAACAAGGCTGATGCCTTTGTTGATGACCATGTTGGCCAGGCGAATGAGATTGCCCAGGAGAAAAACAAACGTGAGGACGCTCAAGGATATGAAAAACGGCGCCACACATTCGCGCAAAATATAATTTCTTAAGATTTTCATTTAGACGGTAATTGCCAGGGTTAAAACGTCAACAGTTTCTGCCCCGGCACTTTTCAGTACGCCGGCGGCCTCTGAGGCGGTCGCTCCGGTTGTGAAAAGATCGTCGACGATAATGACATTTTTATGATAAAAATTCTCAGGGTTTCCTATTGTAAAAGCGCTTCGAATGTTTGTCCAGCGCTCTTTTTTGCTTAAGAGGGCCTGTTTTGAGCTGTAGCGTTTACGACGGAGATTGTGGAGGGAGACAGGTACCTGAAATTCTTTCGAAAGGATCTGGCAGAGGAGTTCGCTTTGATTAAATCCACGCTCTCTTTGCCGGGTCGGGTGCAGGGGAACGGGGACCAGAAGGTCGTATTGAGAGATGTTCAGAGAATAATTCTTTGAAAAATTCAAGATCAGCTTTGCAAAGGTTTTACGAAGAACGGTTTTGTTTTGATATTTAAACAGGTGAATCAGTTGCTGCGCGGTTTTATTATAGATAATCGCAGCCCAGGCGCGGTCAAAATAATATTGGTTGTGGCGGCATTCCCGGCAGAGCTTTTGGGAAATGTCATCACTCAAAAAGCGGGAACACTTCGCACAAAAGGGAGGCCGGTTGGGTTCAATACCATTTAAGCATTCGGGGCAAAGAGAATCGGAGGAATTCGTACCGGGGAAATATTTTTTACAAATCAGACAGTTGTGCGGGTAGACAAGATCACAGAACCCTTCAAAAAATGTTTTTAACACAGGCGATATCCTATCATGCTCATTACGTTGTGTCAAAGATGAAGGGGGCACCCTGCCCCGTTTTTGACGGGGGCAGGGCGCGGGGGATAAAATTCTGATAGGAAATATTGATTGACACTTTTTGAGTGAAGGTATAAATTACGGTCGTATTATTGGAACGCAGACAACAGGTGTGGTGCCGTTTGAAGGGGTAAATCCGCCACGTGAAAACAACCAAAACCTTCGCGGGAAAGAAACTATTTTCCGGCGAAGGTTTCTTTATTGAGCGCGTGATTTGCAGATATGCGAAGACAACGGATTGACTTAATCGCTAAACACTTTACGCTAAACGCTTGAATTAGGGGCTTGACCCGCGAAATTAAACGCGAGGTAAAACAATTTTGCGGGGCGGGGTTTGGAAGAAATATTATAAACGATAAGGGAGGCAGACGTGAAGGATGAAACAGCGTGATCCTGAATTGAACAAAGGATGGGTACAATTTGTACATACCCTTTCGGTGGAAACCGAAGGTGGAAAGCAAAAGATGAACTGCGCCAATACCGAAGACATTTTTCGTGTTATTCAATCCATCCCATCGCCCAAAGCCAAGCCGTTCAAACGCTGGCTGGCGAAGGTGGGCTATGAACGCATCGAAGAGACCGAAGACCCCGAGCTTGCGATGGATCGGGCCATGAAAACCTAAAACAGCTTGAGAAAAGATTGAAGCGGCCGGTTGTTTCAGCCGATAATTATTTAGATGCGCGGAGAGTAAGAAGTTGAAGTAACAAATTTCCGCGTTAAGTGGGACAGGCATTGTAAGCTCGTAACTGGCTGGCGATTAAATGAGACAGTTGTCAAGGAATCCTTGACACATTCGGCGACAAGCCCCGATGCTTGCCATCGGGGTCATACGAATGTGTTGACAGTTCAAACAGATGGGGGGAAAGACATGAAAAAAAGAATAATGACGGTGATGGATAGGGAAATTGTTTTGTTAACAAAAGAAAAAGAGGATTACATTTCGCTTACCGATATAGCCCGCCATAAAAATCCATTGGAGCCAAAAGATATCGTACAGAACTGGATGAGATCAAAAACCACTATTGAATTTTTAGGATTATGGGAAAAGTTACATAATCCGGGATTCAAAGGGGTCGAATTCGACGCCTTTATGTATCAGGCCGGGAGCAACTCGTTTGTTTTATCTCCTTCAAAATGGATTGGATCTACGCAAGCCATCGGGATAATAACTAAAGCGGGGAATACGGGCGGAACTTACGCGCATAAGGATATTGCGTTTGAGTTCGCGTCTTGGGTTTCTGTTGAATTCAAACTTTACCTTATTAAAGAATTCCAGCGGCTTAAGGAAGATGAAAACAGCCGGTTAAGGCTGGAATGGAATTTTCAGCGTACGTTGGCCAGAGTCAACTATCGCATTCATATTGAATATGGCCTTGTTTGGGGTTACCGCCAGACAATGGCGGGAGGCCAATCCATCCAAGGAAGGCAATATTCGCGATTACGCGGCCATCGAGCAGTTGGTTGTCCTTTCCAATCTCGAAAGCGTCAATTCTGTCCTGATTCATCAAGGCCTGGATCAAAGTCAGCGGCTGCGGCAGCTCAATAGCGTTGCCATCACACAGATGAGATCGCTTGTGGCGAATGATGAATTGAGAAAATTGAAGTAACAGTCGGTTGTTTCGGCGGAAAATTATTTAAAAGCGCCGGAGAATAAAAAATTGAAGTGATTTCGGGAATGATCATGCAGAAAGAAGAAACATTAGACTTTAACGAACAGTTCACCAGGGCGTATGATCTGATGGAGAAAAGCCCTCGGAATCTGTTCATCACGGGCAGGGCCGGCACGGGCAAATCGACGCTCCTGCAATATTTCCGCGCTCATACACGCAAGAGTGTTGTTGTGCTGGCACCCACCGGTGTGGCCGCGGTCAATGTCAGGGGCCAGACCATCCATTCTTTTTTTGGTTTCAAGCCGGACATTACTCCCGAGGGGGCGCGCGCGATCCGTGTCCGCAAGGCCAAAAAGAACCTTTACCGGAAATTGCAGGCCGTTGTGATTGACGAGATTTCGATGGTGCGCGCCGATCTTCTGGATTGCGTTGATGTTTTTTTAAGGTTGCACGGCCCTGACAAATCCCTGGCGTTCGGAGGGATCCAGATGATTTTCATCGGGGATCTTTATCAGCTTTCACCGGTCGTGGCGTCAGGCGAGAAAGCCGTCTTCGGTAAGAAGATGGACGGTGATAGCGGAACAATGTATCAAAGCCCCTATTTCTTCGACGCCAGAGTTTTTGCCCCGACGCCAGAATGCCATCTTCGTAAGGATGCGGAGGAAGGGCATTCTGGGTCGGGGTTCCGACCTCCGGAGGAGCGTCGGAAAGACAACGAAGCTGCTGCGGCCGTTAGGCCGCAGAGGTTCATGATGGAACTGATCGAACTGGAAAAAATCTACCGGCAGAAAGACCAGGATTTCATCGCCCTTTTAAACGCCATCCGTAATAATTCGGTGACGGAACAGCATCTGGATGTTTTGAACAAAAGATGCCTGCCGGCGTTCAGGCCGGAAGAAAAGGAATTTTATATCCATCTGACCACCACCAACGCCATGGCCGATGAGATCAACCGGGAACGGCTTTCCGGGCTTAAAGGCAAAGCGCATCGTTATGAAGGAACATTGAGCGGAGGCTTCGACATCAAAAGCCTGCCGACTCAGGAGATATTGGATTTAAAAATCGGCGCTCAGGTGATGCTCCTCAATAACGATTCGCGGGAGCGCTGGATCAACGGGACCATCGGAAAGATTTTCGCGGTGGAAAAGGTTTCCGGCGGCCCGGATATCGTCCGGGTGGAATTGCCGGAAGGGGGTATTGTCGAAGTAACATCTTTCACCTGGGAGATGTTCCGCTTTTTTTATAATGAAGAGACCGGCGCGCTTGATTCTGAAACGGCCGGATCCTTTACCCAGTATCCCCTGCGCCTCGCCTGGGCGGTCACCATTCACAAAGCGCAGGGAAAAACGTTTCCGAAGGTGATTGTCGATATCGGCCGCGGGACGTTTTCCCACGGGCAGGTTTACGTGGCCTTGAGCCGGGCGGTAACGCTCGAGGGGCTGGTCTTGAAGAAACCGATCCTCAAAAAACATATCTGGATGGACCGGCGCGTTGTCCGGTTCATGACGGAATACCAATACCGCCGCGCCGAGGAAAAATGTCCGCTTGAGGAAAAAAGAAAAATTCTCGAACAGGCAATTGAGGACGGGGCGGCCGTCGACATCCTGTACCTGAGGGCCAATGACGAGAAAACAAAGCGCGTCATCCGCCCGCGGGCTGTCGGTGAAATGGAATACAACGGCAAAACTTATCTGGGCGTCGAAGCCTATTGTTTTGAACGCAAGGAAAATCGTATTTTCCGGGTGGACAGGATATTGGAAATGAAGGCGGCGGGGTGAGTTGAATCGGGGCGGGAGCGCGGCATGAAAGAGGGAATGAAATACGCTCACGATTTACAAGATAAACATCTGAAGATTATTTTAAATATCAGGAGGTTCGCGAATGACTAAGATTGATGTTCATGGCACGGAAATTACGGTTTTATCTGTTCCTCAGCAAGATGATTTCATTTGTTTGACGGATATCGCGAGGTATAAAGATTCCGATCGGACGGATTATATTATCCAGAACTGGCTCAGAAACCGCAATACTATTGAATTTCTTGGTATATGGGAGCGGTTAAACAACAGGGATTTTAAACCCATCGAATTCGATGGGTTTAGAAAACAGGCCGGGCTGAACAGTTTTGTTTTGACGGCAAAGCAGTGGATTGAGAGAACTGGCGCAATCGGCCTGATTTCAAAGTCCGGCAGATACGGCGGGACATACGCCCATAAAGACATCGCATTTGAGTTTGCCGCGTGGATTTCGGTTGAATTCAAACTCTACTTGATCAAAGAATTCCAGCGGTTAAAAGAGACCGAGCAAAAGCAACTTGGCTGGGATATCAAGCGGAATCTGGCTAAAATCAATTATGTGATCCATACGGACGCGATCAAGGAGCATTTGATCCCGGACAAATTGACGAAACAGCAGCAAAATATCATTTATGCCAGTGAAGCGGATGTTCTGAATATGGCTTTGTTCGGGATGACGGCGAAGGGATGGCGGGATCAAAATCCGGAGAAGAAAGGGAATATTCGGGATTATGCCAATATCGCGCAGTTGATTTGTTTGTCGAATCTGGAAAATCTGAACGCGTTGTTCATTTCCGAAGGGGAAGAACAGCCGGAGCGGTTGAAAAAACTTAACGATATCGCGATCGCGCAGATGAAATTACTGGTTGCCAACCGGAATGTTAAAACCATCGAACAAAAAGACAAGTAAGGCAAGGAGGTTTTTACATGCCGAAGGAATATCAAGTTCAAATGGAAATCGCCGGCTTAGCCCGGCGAAGCTCCAACGCGACCGAAGGTCGAACATTGGAGCGAAGCAGGGGCCCCGCGGCGATGTTCACGAAGCCGGATACGGGGGTGGGCAATTGGGAAGATATGATATGAAACAGATGACGTTTAAACGCTTGGTGGAATCCATTTGTGCTGTCCACGCGAAGCTGTCGGCCCAGGCGGCCAGGGCCGTCAACGCGAACCTCACCATTCGCAATTGGTTGATTGGAATGCACATTGCTGAATTTGAGCTTCATGGCACTGACAGAGCAAAATACGGCGAAAATATTTTTGATGAACTATCCGCGAAACTTGTCCGTCATAAAGTAAGCGCCTGCGGACGACGGCAATTGTATAATTATCAAGCTTTTTACCGGAGATATCCCCAGATTGTGCGGACACTGTCCGCACAATCGGGAAGACTGCTTTTATCGACCGTGAATTCTCCTGTAAAAGTGCGGACAGTGTCCGCACGGTTCGCCTGGGATCCCGAAACACTGCTCGCGCGTTTGTCCTACAGTCATCTTGAAATGCTTGTTGAGATTGATGATCCGTTAAAACGCTTATTTTATGAGCAGTAGTGCATTCGCGGTTGTTGGTCCGTGCGCGAACTCAAGCGCCAGATTGGTACACTCTATTACGAACGGTCAGGCCTTTCAGGAAACAAAAAGAAACTCGCGGCCCTCGTGTCTAAAAAGGCCGAAGCCGATAAACCCGAATTCGCCGTCCGCGATCCTTACGTGTTTGAATTCCTCGGACTTAAATCCAGAGAGGTGATGGGAAAGTCTCATCTGGAAGACGCCCTTCTGGATCGCTTGCAGGATTTTCTGCTTGAGATGGGCCACGGTTTTTGTTTCGAGGCCAGACAGAAACGCGTTGTGATCGGCGGGGAATATTGTTTTGTCGATCTGGTCTTTTACCATCGTGTCTTGAAATGCCATGTTCTGATTGAGCTCAAAGTTGATGCCTTCAAACATGAGTATGTCGGCCAGCTTAATACTTATGTCAGCTGGTACCGCAAACACGCGATGACCGCCGGAGATAATCCGCCGGTGGGAATTTTGCTGTGCATGCGTAAAAATCACGCCCTGGTCGAATACGCGCTCGCCGGGATGGACAACAAATTGTTCGTAAAGAAGTATCAACTGGAACTGCCCAAAAAGGAAGAGATGCGTAAATTTCTGGAGGCGCAGATAAAAGCGGGATGAGAATAAAAGGAGGGCATGGTGGAGAAAAAATATGAAGTTTCCTTGGAAATCGTGGGCTTAGCCCTGCGAAGCTCCAACGTGAAAACATTGGAGCGAAGCAGGGGCCCGGCGGCGATGTTCACGAGGCCGGACACGGGGGCGGGATGAATAAGGCAGAAATGATCCTGGAAAATCTTGCGTTCTGCTCTCAACGACCGTTTATCGAGTCGGTGGAAGACGGCGTTGCCCGTCTTTCCGGTAGGCAAAACGATTTGGAAGTGATTCATGTCTGGATCGAATCCCTGGACAGGTCTTGTCTGCGGGAGAAAGAGTGTTTTCACATTGAACGGTACAAGAGAATGACCAGGCTTGACGAGTGGATTCATCGCAATTTGATCGACAACGAGAAATACCGTCAATATTTAGACAAGTATCGCCCGCAAAGAGACAAGCTTGAATATGAGGACATTGACGAATACATCATGAACCGGCATTATCGTCCCCGCGCGGTTGCCATGTTAAAAAAGCAAAAAAAGAATTTCAGGATGGAAGACTGGACGCGCCCAAGACGCGGCCTGAATTATGAGCGCCGGTCCAATCTCACGCTCAGAGACGGGCTTGAGTATCGGTTTGATTTTCGCGGCCCGCTCGAGACTTTTTTTGTTCTCAAAGAGGACGGCTTGAAGAAAATCCTGGCCGTAGGCGGTTTCGGCAGTTCCGGCAGGCGATTAAATTACACTCTTTTCACGGCCGTGTTTCATCTTTTGGGAAAGCGGAAACCCATACGCCATCACCTCATTGTTTACGATCGCTTCAATCGGTTTAAATTTTTCAAGTCATACACACGGCCGCTTGTCGCGATTTGGCTGGGGATGAATTATCCACTGGATCAACGATTGATCGCGGAGATCAGGAAGGCAGGGGTGGATTTTTCGAAGGTGCAGGAAAGGTTCCCGGCGATCGGATGACGTCTCCGGCAAGTCGGTACTTGAATAAAAAGGCCCATCATTTTATGACATGCAGACACGACTATAAAAACGCGATACAAATCGGCAGTGTGGATTATGTGTGCCCGTTATGCAAACGAGTATTGGATCCCATGGAGTGGTTTTTGATGAACAATTTCGAATTTGTCGATGTTGCCCTTGGCGCAGGACAGCGTCCCCCAAAGAATTATAAAAAGAAAAAAATCTTGTAGAAGATGGAAAATTATTTCCAATACTGGGGCAAGGCGGCGAAGGATAGAGAGGAGATGAAATATTATCTTTTTGGTTTATCATTCTTTGGATGTCGCGGCGGTGGGGAGTGTCTGGCTTGATCAGAATTGGGTTATTAAGTTGGATGAAAATTTTATTTGATATTGGGCTAAAAATGGAAAATACGACTTATTTTTGGGCAAAAACAAATCAAGAAGAGAAACCGGGAATTTCTGTCTATAATCACATGCTCAATGTAGGGTGCGTGGCACGCTGTATTGCCGAAATCTCACCGAAGCTCCTTGAGCGGTTTCAGTTGCGATCATCAACGATTGGAGCTCTTGCTGCTCTCCATGACTTAGGGAAGATATCTCCGGGTTTTCAGCGAAAGTGTAAAGTTTGGCTTGAAGAGAACGGTTTGACAAAAATTGCCCGCAATGGTTGTTGGGATACAGCAATGGAATCGGACCACGGCAAGGTGTCCCACACAGCAATTCAGGCTTTTCTTCTGGAAATAGGTATCGACCGAGATACGACCAAGTTTGTTTCAGCTATACTTGGTGCTCATCACGGTCGTCTGACTTCACCTAATGATCGTGGGTATCGTCCGCGGAAGCTAATTTCTGATTCTGCCAGCCAAATTGATTGGAATGCCGAACGTATGGCGAATGCTCGAATGACATGGAATCATTTTGTGGAAGATAATACTCCTTTTACACTATCTGACGATTCCCCCGCACTTTGGTGGCTTGCTGGCCTTACCAGTATTGCCGATTGGATCGGTTCCGATGAACGGTTTTTCTCTCCTGAGCGCAGAAGCGATGAAGAAATTTCCTCTCTTGTGAAGGAGGCACTCGATACAATCGGCTTTCAGAAAATGGAATTTGTTCGAAACCTATCATTTCATGATTTATTCCATGATGCAGAAAAACCTGAAATAAGGTGGATCCCCAATGAGATGCAGGAGAAAACGCTCGCTATTGTTAATGGCCCCGGAGTTTATGTTGTTGAGGCGCTGATGGGTATGGGCAAGACTGAAGCGGCGCTATGGGCAGCCTACCAATTACTTGTTTCCGGAAAAGCAACGGGAATTTATTTTGCGCTTCCTACTCAGGCCACCAGCAACCGGATGCATTTGCGTATGGATGAGTTTGTTCGACGCATGTGCCGTACATCTAACGCAAGTCGCTTGATTCATAGTAACTCCTGGCTCACCGCTCAAACAGATGAACTATTGCCGGTCGCGACAAGTCGTGATTTTGCACGCGATGATGCACGAATCGGCCGGGACTGGTTTAACTCGGCAAAGCGGGCACTCATTGCCCCTTTTGGCGTCGGCACTATTGATCAGGCATTACTTGGTGTGGTGGCGGCGAAACACTTTTTCGTCCGGCATTTTGCACTTGCCGGAAAAGTGGTGATTCTGGATGAGATTCATTCTTACGATCTTTATACAGGGACGCTCATTGACAAGCTCATTACAACCCTCGAAGCTTTGGGTTGCACGGTCATTGTCTTGTCCGCCACGCTCACGGAAAAACGGCGTACTCAAATGATCTCTCAACCGGAAAATATCAAAAGAGAAGAAGTAGATCATCCTTATCCGCTTATTACTGGACGTAATGAAGGTCATACGATTGAACCTGTGGCAGTAACACCTCCGGAATCGCGAACTGTCAAAGTAGATTTTATTGCAGCGGAAACCGCTGCTAAAGAGGCAATTAGAATTGCCCGCAAGGGTGGTGCCGTACTCTGGATATGTGATACCGTTGATGCGGCACAGAAACAATACCAGAGATTTATAGGATTGATTCAGGATGAATTCTCCATTGGCCTACTTCATTCACGATTCCCTTACTGGCGACGTGAAGAACTTGAAAATGAATGGCTGGAACGATTCGGAAAAAATGGGATTAACAGGGGTAGATCAATTCTTATTTCCACCCAAATTGCTGAACAAAGCGTTGATCTAGACGCTGATGTATTGATTACGGAATTGGCTCCGACCGACATGCTTCTTCAGCGCCTTGGTCGGCTCTGGCGTCATGCACACAGACAGCGTCCAGTTGATACAGTAAGAACTTATATTATCAAAGAGCAGAAAAGTATTGAGGAATTTCGAAGCATGGAACCAAAGGCTATCGTGGAGGCTTTCGGAGGTAAGGCTCATGTATATGATCCGTTTGTACTATTGCGGACTCTGCAATTATGGCAAAGCCATCCGGAAGTTATCATCCCGGATCAGATACGAGAATTGCTTGAGGCAACATATTGTGAACAGGACGATGATCCGCAATCATGGAAAAAACTTTTTGAAGATCGGTTTGTCCGAAATTCCAATGAACGGTTTAAAGCGGCAATGAACAGCAACTATTGGCAACCGCAATTGCCTGATGAAGAAGGCGTTCAAACCAGGCTTAATGAGACGCCTACGGTTTTAGTGGTTCTCTGTCGGAGTATCAACAAGCAGGAAGCGGTGTTTATGGATGATACTTCAGAAAAGCTAGGCGAGGAGGAGTTCCGGCTCTCCACGGCTCAAGCAATCCACAGGAATCTGGTGAGGGTTCCGCGCTATTGTTTTGATCATGTTGAGTCGTGTCCCGCTTTTACATATAAGAAAAAAAATAACCTGAAATCAAGAAATCGTCCTGATCATGTTGAACATTATATCCACGGAGAGCAGAGCGTCGGCATTGTTGCAGAGAGTGGAGTGGTCAAAGTGAAGGGATTAGAGAACGGAACTTGGTTGTTTTATTCTGATAAACTGGGGCTGGTCATCGAGAAATCATCTTGAAAGGAGAAAATATGAATGTTGCCTTTGATCCATGGATTCCGATTGTTACTATTTCCGGGGACCCCAAGAAAATAAGCCTGCATGATGCACTTACCGATGGTGAAAAGTTCGCTGATCTGGCGGTGCGCCCACATGAGCGGGTTTCACTGATGAGGCTTTTTCTCTGCGTTGCCCATGCCGCGCTCAACGGTCCCAAGAATTATGACGAGTGGTGTGAAGTGCCGAAACGTTTACCTGAAGCGGCACGGAAATATTTGGAGCATTGGAAAGATTCGTTTGAATTGTTTCATAAGGAAAAGCCTTGGTTGCAGGTTGCGAAATTAAATCTCGTGCCATCAGAAAAAGATGAAGAATTGGATGATGACAAAGGTTGGTCGAGTTTGAATAAGCTGTGTTTCACTCGTGCAAGCGGTCAAAACACAACGCTCTTCGATCATGAATCTAATGGCGGCGAGTTTACGGAATATAACACCGCAGAAATTGCTCTCAACCTTTTAACGTTTCAAAATTTTTTTGTGGCAGGCGGCAAAGCTTCATCAAGAATGTGGGGCGAGCTTGAGATTAAGAAACCTTCTAATCCTAAAGGTGGCCCGTGCGCTGGTAAATCTATTTTATTTTCGTTTCTTCGTGGTCAAGATTTATTTGAGACCGTGACCCTGAATTTAAATACATACGAAAATTTAAAATTTCTTTATGACGATTCGGAAGATTGGATAGGAAAGCCGTTATGGGAAATGTCAATCAAAATGCCGACCGATAAAGAAGCTATTGCAAATGCGACTCAAACCCATATCGGAAGACTCGTGCCGCAAACCCGAATGCTTCGAATAAATGAAGATCAAAAACGAGTTTTGCTCGGCCCGGGTTTTCTTTATCCAAAATTTCAGGATGAAAAGAATACTTTTTATCCTGATGCCTTTGCGACTCTAGTCTTAAATAAAAAAGGAGAACGGCAATTACTGTCAGCAAGACCCAATAGCTCTGTTTGGAGAGAATTGCATTCTCTGACCGTATGTAAAAGGAGTGAAACAACTTCGTGTCGAGGACCTCTTTGTTTGTTGAATTCGCCCGATACCAGTCCTTGCGATATCATTGTGAGTGCAATGATTACTAATCCAAAGCAAGCGGCAGAGATTGTCGATTTGATTGAATCGGTTTTTCATATCCCAGCAAAACTTCGTTCAGATAGGGGAATTGAATCGTATAAAGAAGAAGTAAAAGTTTCTGAAGTTAGGGCAAGTCGCCTCGGTTTGGCCGTTGAAGAATATCGAAAAGAAATAGATGGGTATTGGACGCGTAGAGTGGATATGGCTAAACAGGACAAGTGGATATTAAAAGCACAACTTCATTCCATAGCAATTATTCATTACTGGACCACCGTTGAAAAGAATCTCCCGCTTCTGATAAACCATATCGAAGCCATCGGTACCGATGCCGCTATTCCCACCCGTGAGGCATGGCGGAAAATGCTTTTCGTTACCGCTTGTGAAGCTTACTGTATTGTCTGCGGACAGGAGACTCCGCGGCAGATGCGGGCCTTTGCCAAAGGATGGCAGAAGCTGACATTTAAGAAAAATGAAACTGAATCAGACACAACTGAAACAAAGGAGGAGAATCATGAGCTGGCTTCTTGAACGACTTCATAAGTACAAAGACAACAGGGGAATGATGGCCAACCTCCGTTGTGTGCTTGTGGACAAAAAGAAACACCGTACCTGGCCTGTGTTGAATCGTTTGGGTGTGGAAATCAACGACGAGGTTTCGGCTTATGTGGCCGGACTTTTCGCGACCCATCCCGAAAAAACGTCTTTCGGGAATTTTGGTTCCACATGTAAGACCATCGAACAAAAGCGAGGTGATAAGCGAAGTGATGACAACAAGCTGACGCCAACCGAAAGGCGTTTTCAACATCTGCTCTCTGCCGAGGGGAGAAAAGAACGCCATGAGCGTGCTATGCGAATGGTGCTCATGGCAAAATCTCAGGGAGTTCCAGTTAATTATGAAAAACTCGAAACTGACCTGAAATTTTGGAATAACGATACAAAGACTAAATGGGCGACCTCCTTCTGGGCGCAGGGGGGAGCATCTACCCCGGAGGAGGACATATGAGTTGGCTCGCGCGTTTAGAAGTTGATTCAGAAACCGCTCGTGCCGGAGGAATTTGGGATAACTACGCTTGGCATAAACGGCTATGGGAAGATTGTATCCCAAAAGATTCGAATGCCAGTCGGGATTTTTTGAGCCGAATCGACCAAATAGAAGGGGCGTACCGGTTATGGATTCTGGCCAAAAGAAAACCGATCCGACCGCGATGGTGCCTTCCTGAGAATTTCTCCGCAAAGGAAATTGCGCCATCCTTTCTTACGCACCGTTACTACGCTTTTGATCTGCGGGCCAATCCGGTAAAGACCATTGCACGATGCGGGCCTGATGGGAAAAAACTTCTGCGACCGGATGGCAAACCCAAACAGGGCAAACGGATTCCACTGGTCAAGGAAGACGAACTGCGTGACTGGCTGGTTAAGAAAAGCCGTGTGCGGTGTCGCGCCGAAAATGAGGATGGCGTTTTGGTCGACGTCCCGGGAGGATTCCGGATCGTGGAAGAAAAGCCTCTTGAAATTAGGCCTATGGCGGAAGTTCATTTTCGTAAAAAGAATAAGAAAAACAATAAAGAAGAGGCGGCCTACCACGGCGGTGTCCAGTTTCGCGGAACTCTGGAAGTAACCGACCGTGAGAAATTTATCGAAACTTATCAATCCGGTATCGGCAGCGCTAAAGGTTTTGGGTTTGGGCTCTTGCTGATCGCGCCAATTAAACTATAACCACAAGGAGAAAAACCATGAGACATCTGGAATTGCACATTATTCAATCCGTTCCCGTTTCCTGTTTAAACCGTGATGATTTGAATTCGCCCAAGACCGCTGTCTTCGGCGGCGTCCAGCGAGCCCGAGTATCCAGTCAGTCGTGGAAACGGGCGATTCGGGAAATGTCAGAAAAAGAGATTGATAAATTGGGACAGTTCAAAGGGAAGCGGAGTCGTCTATTCATTGAGAAAATTTCAGCTGCACTTAAGAAACTCGGCGAAGTTCAGGATACAGCAAATGCTTTATCTCTTTGCGCCGGCCATTATCTTGCAAAATTGGATCCCAAACAAGAAGGTAAAGTAAAGACTCTTGTATTCCTTTCGCCGTTTGAATACGACATATTTGCCAAAGTTCTTTTTTCTCTCGAAGCTACGGATAAGCAGAAGCTGGTTGATGCGATCTCGTCAGTTGACAAAGAAAAGCTGGCAAAGGATGAAGATGGTGACGAAGAGGTTGAGGAGGAGGCCACCGAAAAAAAGAAAAAAGGTGATAAGAAACTTACTGCCAAACAGTTTACTCAGCTTGTAGCGAAAATACTTAAGACTCCGATAGAAAAAGCATTCAAAGGTGAAAAAAAAGAAACGAAAAACCTTCCTAAAGATGCCGCCGACATTGCTCTCTTTGGGCGTATGGTTGCCAATGATCACTCTTTGACTGTCGAAGCGGCTTCCATGTTTTCACACGCGCTTTCTACCCACAAGGCGGACAATGAAATCGACTTCTTCGCTGCGGTGGATGACTTACAGCCGAAAGAAGAACCCGGTGCCGGCATGACCGGCACGCTGGAATTCAATTCGGCCACCTATTACAGATTTGCGGCCCTGAATCTTGATATGCTGGCTGACGCAGATCATCTCAAAAGTATGACCATAGATGAACGAAAGGCAGTGGTTCGCACTTTTGTAGAGGCAACAATCAAGGCTGTTCCAACAGCACGCAAGAATGCTGCGAACGGCAATACTATTCCCGACTATGTCCTTGGTATTGTGCGGGAGAAGGGGCATCCGGTTCAATTGGTAAATGCTTTTGAGAATCCGATTAAATCTAGTCAGGGATATGCAATTGAAGCAATAAAACGACTTAATGCAGAATATGTCGATCTTAAAGAAACTTGGGGTATCGAAGGTTCAGCGCAAGCGACAATTAGAAAATCTTTGAAGGAGGAACTTCTTAAGTCAAAAACAACAGAAGATAATCCTAGTGATAGTGTCAATACGGTTTCCATGGATCAACTTATCAATGGGATGGTGAAACATGTCATCTGATAAACGATTTCTGGCTCTTCGTTTGGAAGGGCCGTTACAATCCTGGGGATTCGACAGCCAGTACAACCGTCGCAATACCGGCTTGATGCCGACCAAGAGCGCGATAGCCGGAATGTGTTGCGCCGCGCTCGGACTGCCGCGCGGAAGCGAAAAAGAACAGACGTTCCTTTCCAAATTCAAGTCGGTGCGGATGGTTGCGATTGCCATTCCCCGGCAGGGGAAGCAAAAAGAATTTCAGGTTCGGCGGTTGCAGGACTACCACACCGTACAAAATACAAAAACTGCTAAAGGAGATATTAAGGATTGCCATATTACGCATCGTCAATATCTAACGGATGCGGCTTTTGGCGTCTTGCTTGAGGGTGATGTGGTTCTGTTGGGTGAGATCGCTGAAGCCTTGGTGGATCCCCAATGGGGTATCTGGCTGGGACGTAAAACGTGTATTCCTTCCGCTCCGGTTCTCGCTGGCTGGAAAGGTAATTGGAACGAATTAAAGATCCTTGTAAAAGAAAATCGGGACGACGCATTGCGCCTTCTGATTGGAGAAAAGCCGATTGAATCGTTTACCCGACAGGAGGAAGTGGAAAGTTTTGCGGAAGGGCGAGACTCGCTTCCAGATACACCGGTATCGTTTGCCACGGAGCGGAGGTTTTTTTCTCCACGGAGAGTACAAACGTTACAAAGAACCGAAAAGCCTTTGGCTGCGGGCTGATGCTGGTCGGGAGGATTTGAAGATGCGAAAAGAGAAGGATAAGGAATATTTTCTGTTTGTGGATGATGTCGCGAGGCTGGTCGAATCGGGACGGCGCGCGGCGGCAAGAAGCGTCAATAACATTATGACCGCGACGTATTGGCTGGTCGGCCGCAGGATCATTGAGCAGGAGCAGGGGGGCAAGGGTCGGGCGGAATATGGCAAAAGATTGCTGGTGCGTTTGTCGGGAGACCTGTCTTCCCGGTTTGGACGGGGTTATTCCCCCGATAACCTGGAAACGATGCGGATGTTTTATCGCGCGTTTCCTCTTAAGCGGATTTCCGAGACAATGTCTCGGAAATCGCGAATCGGATCGCAAGAGGTGAAGCGGAACAATTCCGAGACGGCATCTCGGAATTTCGATCCGAAACTTGTTTCAGCGGCTTTGCCTCTTTCATGGTCTCATTACGTCCGTCTGGTCAGAAGCGCCCGCTCGCCAGAGGCTTTGGATTTTTATCATGAGGAGGCGCTGAGAGGAGGATGGAATGTCCGTCAACTTGACAGGCAGATCAACAGCCAGTTCTATGAGCGCACGGCTCTTTCACGGGACAAAAAGAAACTTTTACGCTCGGGACAGATCAAAACGGTCGATGATGATCTTACTCCTGATGAAGAGATCAAGGATCCGCTGATCCTGGAGTTCCTGGGATTGAAGGATGAATATTCGGAAACTCAAATGGAAGAAGCCATTATCCGCAAGCTGGAGGCATTTCTTCTTGAAATGGGAAATGATTTTGCTTTTGTCGGACGGCAGAGGAGACTTCGTATTGATGACGAATGGTTTCGCGTTGATCTTCTGTTGTTCCATCGCCGTCTGCGTTGCCTGGTGATTATCGATCTGAAGCTTGGACGTTTTAGCTACGCTGACGCCGGGCAAATGCATTTATATTTGAATTATGCCCGGGAGCATTGGACGCAGTCGGGAGAAAATCCTCCAGTCGGCATTATCCTTTGTTCATCCAAGGGAGATTCTCTGGTGCGGTATTCAACAGAAGGGTTACCTAACAAGACGCTGGTCAGAGAATATTTGCATGTTCTCCCGGATGAAAAGCTTTTAACGCAGGAAATAACAAAGACCCGAAATTTGCTTGAAGGGAAAGCAGGATCAGTAAAAGGGCGCAGATCATGACCACCGGCAATAATCCATTACTTCCGAGACTTTCCCCCATCACAATCAAAGAACGAGTTTCGCTGGTTTATGTTGAAAAGGGAAATCTCGATGTCCTCGACGGCGCGTTTGTGGTGGTGGATGTCAACGGCGTGCGGACGCATATCCCGGTTGGCGGTGTTTCGTGTCTGATGCTTGAGCCGGGGACACGGATATCGCACGCAGCTGTCGCTTTAGCCGCGCGTGTTGGTTGTCTGATTTGTTGGATCGGAGAGGCAGGTGTGCGGTTATATTCTGCTGGTCAACCGGGAGGGGCGAGGGCCGACCGGTTACTTTATCAGGCCCGGCTCGCGTTAGACGAGGATGCCCGGTTGAAGGTTGTAAGACAAATGTATCGCGTCAGATTCGGCGATGAACCTCCGGCGAGGCGCAGCGTCAATCAATTGCGAGGCATTGAGGGGGCTCGTGTTCGCCAGATGTACAAGCTTTTCGCGAAAAGATTTGGTGTTGAATGGAAATTTCGTGAATATGACCCTGAGAATTGGAATCAGGGAGATTTGCCTAATCGCTGTTTGAGCGCGGCAACGGCCGCTTTATATGGAATAACGGAAGCGGCGGTTTTAGCGGCCGGTTACGCGCCGGCTATTGGTTTTATTCACACGGGCAAGCCGCTTTCGTTTGTTTATGATGTCGCTGATTTATTTAAATTTGAGACAGTGGTTCCTATCGCCTTTCAGGTCGCGGCGCGGGATCCGATGGCGAATCCATTAACTTATGAACAGGACGTCCGTTATTCTTGCAGAGAAGTATTTCGAAGCACGCGTTTGTTGCAGCGTATTATCCCTGTCATTGAAGATGTCCTGGCGGCCGGAGGTCTGCCGAAACCACAGACGCCTGAGGATGCTCTGCCGCCGGCGATTCCTGAGAAGGAGGGACTAGCCGATGATGGTCATCGTTCTTGAAAATGCTCCGCCAAGGTTGCGGGGGCGGTTGGCTGTATGGTTGTTGGAGGTTCGGGCTGGTGTTTATGTTGGAACATATTCCGTAAAGGTCAGGGAAATGATATGGCATCAAGTTGTTCAAGGGATTGAAGAAGGAAATGCCGTTATGATTTGGGATGCGCCAATCGAGTCTGGTTTTGATTTTCTTACCTGGGGTAAGAATAGGCGCATCCCGGTTGATTTCGATGGGTTAAAGCTGGTTTCTTTTATGCCAGAAGGACAGGATAAAGTGGTTGATCAGAGTGAAGCAATGGATGAGACATGACGGTTTGGTAGGCTCTTTTTTTGTCTACCGGATGGTTCTTGAAGAAAAAATTGCTTATAGGGGCTTTAGTAAGTAAATAGAAGTATGTTCCCCACGTGCGTGGGGATGAACCGTCTTGATGTTATCTGATTTCTGATTTTCGTGTATGTTCCCCACGTGCGTGGGGATGAACCGGGGGTTATAGGGTTCAGCAGGGCAAGCCCCGAATGTTCCCCACGTGCGTGGGGATGAACCGCGTGTATACGAACTTGGGAACAAAGAGAACCAATGTTCCCCACGTGCGTGGGGATGAACCGAATACGATCCGCGCGTGAATTGTTTCACGTTTATGTTCCCCACGTGCGTGGGGATGAACCGGGCGAAATGGAAATAACAATTAAATGCGAATGATGTTCCCCACGTGCGTGGGGATGAACCGTCGTTTGCAATCAATGTGACGCCGTTATGCCAATGTTCCCCACGTGCGTGGGGATGAACCGGGCAGATAGAGATAATGCCGTATGCTTTGAAAATGTTCCCCACGTGCGTGGGGATGAACCGTGGGTCAAAACGTGACACCGTAGACTTTTTTAATGTTCCCCACGTGCGTGGGGATGAACCGCACACTCCCAAACCTTCATCCAAACTTGTTCAATGTTCCCCACGTGCGTGGGGATGAACCGGTGTCGAGATTATTTTTTTTCATTATATTTATATGTTCCCCACGTGCGTGGGGATGAACCGGAATGTTTGGAAAGCGTATTTTAGGGGAACCGATGTTCCCCACGTGCGTGGGGATGAACCGACACCGAGATATTATCAAAAGAATTATCCAAGATGTTCCCCACGTGCGTGGGGATGAACCGTGGAGTAATGAACCGTTTATACTTAGATAAACATGTTCCCCACGTGCGTGGGGATGAACCGCCGGCGTTGAGGATATAATGAGAATGGTTAGGATGTTCCCCACGTGCGTGGGGATGAACCGGTCAATCAAAACAATCCAATCACCGCGCTGTTATGTTCCCCACGTGCGTGGGGATGAACCGTTTTATTCCATCCTAATGGATATGGCTCAAAAATGTTCCCCACGTGCGTGGGGATGAACCGATGAATGAAAAAATTTGGATAGAAATCTCAAAATGTTCCCCACGTGCGTGGGGATGAACCGATGGGTGGTTATTTTTTCGATTCCGTTTTCTGATGTTCCCCACGTGCGTGGGGATGAACCGCGGGTCAAAACGTGATATTTTAGACTTTTTTAATGTTCCCCACGTGCGTGGGGATGAACCGGCACAGCGGGCCAACTGTTCGTCAGTGATGTTATGTTCCCCACGTGCGTGGGGATGAACCGACTTCCAGGATAGTTTCACAGTATTTATGTATATGTTCCCCACGTGCGTGGGGATGAACCGCGTGATGTGTTGGACAGAGATAAAAATTCTTAATGTTCCCCACGTGCGTGGGGATGAACCGCGTATTTTAGAGGGACAGATAATAGAGTATGTATGTTCCCCACGTGCGTGGGGATGAACCGCGGAAACGGCCTTCCTTGCCCTTATAAAGGTAATGTTCCCCACGTGCGTGGGGATGAACCGAATTGACCAGCATCTACAAGGGCGGCGAATCGATGTTCCCCACGTGCGTGGGGATGAACCGTAAAACAATTCAAAAGCGGATTATAATCCGCCATGTTCCCCACGTGCGTGGGGATGAACCGCCTTTAAAGGGCGTCTACGGCTGCGCAGCGGCATGTTCCCCACGTGCGTGGGGATGAACCGGGCGCGGAGGGAATAAATAGGGAGGGGCATGAATGTTCCCCACGTGCGTGGGGATGAACCGGGAGGGCGAGGGATGAATAAAATATCGTCATTATGTTCCCCACGTGCGTGGGGATGAACCGGGCGCGGAGGGAATAAATAGGGAGGGGCATGAATGTTCCCCACGTGCGTGGGGATGAACCG
>OBEQ011887781.1_pt1 | contig 24015 bp, 20 predicted proteins | sample 1670901 | NCBI WGS metagenome assembly OBEQ01 (sample SAMEA104232315, study PRJEB22302) | groundwater metagenome | biome: forest; feature: aquifer; material: groundwater | place: USA | collected 2011-08-07 | depth 5.4 m | reverse complement strand
TTTCATATTCTACTTGTTTCCCACGACTGAAGTCGTGGGCTGTAAAACATCAATTTTATAATCCATTTAATCCCAAAACACAATTCGGATTTAGGGTTGGGAATTTTGGGCTGGTAACATTGAAAGTATTTGATATTCTTGGCAAAGAAATTGCAACTGTTGTTGATGATAACCTTCCGGCAGGTGATTATAAACGAAACTGGGATGCAACCGGAATCGCCAGTGGAACATATCTTTACAAATTACAATCCGGAAATTTTGTAGATACGAAAAAATTGATACTTTTAAGATAAAAACTAATTTTAAGTTTAGAGACACCGAGTAACAAAGAAGAGTATTTAAAGCCAATTCAATTTGACCGATTTTATGAGACCGTTAAATGTATTATAGGATTATTATTTTTCAGCCCACGACTTCAGTCGTGGGTTATGGGCAGAATATGAAAATGAAACCGATTTATCGGTTTCTAAATTTACCCTTTTAAAAATAGCCATCTTGAGTAAAACTAAAATCACAAATCCTATATCCCATATCTAAAACATGACTATTAACCCTTCAGAACAACATTTTGCAAATATTTACAAACTCCTTATCGGCTCTATAGTTCCCCGACCAATAGCTTTTGTTTCCTCACTTAGCGCTGATGGTGTTAGGAACCTTGCCCCATTTAGCTTTTTCAGTGCGGTCTGTTCTAACCCGCCGATAGTTCTTTTTTCAACGTCAGTACGGGGCGATGGTTCAAATAAAGACACTCACAATAATGTAAAAGCTACGGGTGAATTTGTGGTAAACATCGTATCGGAAAACATTGCAGAACAAATGAATATATGCTCCGCAGATGTTGCTCTCGATGTTGATGAATTTGTCCTTTCCGGTTTAACGCCAATTCCCTGTGATATTGTTAAACCACCTCGTGTGAAAGAATCACTAATCAATATGGAGTGCAAGCTAAGGCAAATTGTTTCATTTGGAGATCATCCGGGAGCAGGAAAAACAATATTTGGTGAAGTTGTCCGTTTCCATGTTGATGATAGCATAGTTGATAATTTCCGGATTGACCCTGAAAAACTTCAAGCTATTGGTCGTATGGGTGGAAATTTTTACTCGACGACGAGAGATAGATTTGAACTTGTTAGGCCCAAATAAACACAACTTAAACCTATGAAATCCTTAGAAGAATTACCCAAAGAAGATTTACTTAAACTTGTCACCATGTACGCTAAAAATTGGTTAGCGCATGATGGATGTTGGTTCTTAGCTATTGAAGAAACTCACGGAATAGAAACGGCAATTGACCTCGATACAAAAGCGTGGCATACATTTGCCGTAATTGAGGCTAAACGAATCATGAGAGAGTTTGATATTCCACACAATGGCGGATTAAAGGCACTTGAAACCGCAATGCAATACCGTCTGTATGCCGCGATTAACCGTCAGGAGATTGAATGGGTTGATGAAAACACTATGATTTTCAAAATGGTTGAGTGCAGGGTGCAAAAAGCAAGAACCGAGAAAAATTTTGCACCGTTCCCTTGCAAATCTGTAGGTATGGTAGAGTTCAGTCAATTCGCAAAAACAATTGACCCGCACATACAAATGCGTTGCATCACCTGCCCTCCCGATCCTATTGGAGAGACGTATTGCGCTTGGGAGTTTAGGGTTAACGGGTAGAAAATTAAAAAAAGAAATGTCATTGCGAGCCATTCCCGCATCATGTATCAAGCGGGATGGCGTGGCAATCCCCATCCATGAACAACAATCACATACTTGGGCACACTGAACAATTATGGTCCATTAGTAGTGTAACGAAGCAATATCCCGCCCAATAACAGTCACTACGATTTCACCCCGCACCTTGAAACAAAAGACAATACATAAACTTAATAATATTTTATAACTCCACATTTTGAATAATAAATCTGACGGCATCTTCATTATAAATGCACGACAACCCCTGAGGCAACTCACCAGTCGTTTTGTAAATTTCTTCTTGAGTTTTATATTTGAAAATGTACGTAGAGTATTTAGGATTCATTTTTATATGATGATCACGAATAGTCTTATAAATCTGTGTCAGCTTTATACCATGTTTTGCTTCTCTAACCCTTGCAACTAACTCACTGCATGAAAACGGATACAAATCAATTAATCGCTGGGTTTTAAAAACAATAGTTGCATTATTATCAATTGTGTTAGCCGCAATGTTTGTGAAAAGATCGGGTTTATCCTCTGTAAACTTTTTGGCTGATTTTATTTCAGTTATTACTTCACAAACGAAGTGAAAGCCTGATTGCTGGTCTATACTTGATTGGACAGAGGAAACAGATTTAAAGAGATTCGCAATAGATTCCGGTTGTTTATCCAACTCTAACAATGAGATGGTTTTAAAATTGTAATCAAAGGCTAAAGGTAGTATCTGAAGGTTGTAATCTTTTAGACTTCTACCAAACCAATTCTTGATTAGTCTTTGATAGTTCTTCAAAGCAGCAACACCAAGCGTGAAAACCAAATATGAGAGAGTATCATCATTGATAAAGTGAACTGCCGTATCTCTTATATCTAAAAGACTGGTTAGGTTTTCACTGACAGCCACAGGGATATCTAATTTATTCATAGCGCTTTTCATATCAATTGTTAATACATTACCAGTGCGGCTATGCTTCTGTTTACCTTTGTTATCTGTCGCATAAATAGAATCCATAATTTCACTACCATCAAGAATAATTTTTGCTTTAAGCATGAGTTCCCAAGCATTAACTATCAATATTACAAAAACCTGTTCTCGATAATTAAAACACGGTTTGTTGTAAATTTCAATTGAGGCTAGTGCAGCCTGAAGGGAGCAATCTACTAATCTATCTGAGATCTTAGCCATATTAAATATTTATAAGTTTTACCTATCAGTTATTTTCAAATATTCTGATCCAAGTCTTTTCATTGATATTTAAGTTACATAAATACAGGAAATTTTCTCTTTAATCAAGTGTCCGCTACATATTTAAGATTATTCAAATATATCAAAAAATTCATTATCATCAACTAAAAAAAGCGTTAGGATTCAATGGTCTAAACAACGTATCCTTTTTCATGGTCAGGGATCACTCCTCTGCTCCCTTGCACCTCCGCACCTCTGCCCTTTGTAAGTTTAAGCATTACGTCTTCACAAATAACGTTTAACCAATAACCCATAACAAAACCCAACTCTTTCTTTTTCCCTCTTTCTTTCTTATCTTGGCGTTCACCAATTATGAATATGATGAACGAACTTATTGCTTTTATACTCCCTCAACTTCCTACATTACGAGAAATTATAGTGTGGGGCGGCTATGCAGGATTATTTGCCATTATTTTTTCTGAAACCGGATTGCTTGTTGGTTTCTTCCTCCCCGGCGATTCTCTTTTAGTCACTGCGGGACTTTTTGCCGCTCAAGGCTCTCTCGATATAGTTTTATTAAATGTTTTGTTATGCACGGCGGCAATCTTAGGCGATGCCAGCGGTTACTTTATAGGATTTAAAGCGGGACAGAAGTTATATAACCGTCCACAATCGCGTTTTTTTAGAAAGGATCACCTCTTAAAGACGAAAGAATTTTATGATAAGTATGGTGGCATTACCATCATCATAGCCCATTTCATACCCTTTGCAAGAACATTTTGCCCTGTCGTTGCAGGCGTTTCCGGTATGAAATACCGTAGATTTGCCATGTTTAACATCCCCGGAGCCATCGGATGGATTACGAGCATGACACTCATCGGCTACTTTTTAGGTCGTATGATACCCGGCATTGAATCAAAAATCGAGTATGTAATTATCGGAATTATATTTATATCTCTCCTTCCGATTATCATCAAGTATGTTCAACATAAGTTGAAAAAGTAAACGAAAGAAATACAGGTTTTTCCCCAAAACCACTTAGAATGTCATTTCGAACCCAGCTTTATCGGGTGAGAAATCTCAACACTCTAAGTGTTCAAAAACTATTGAAAAATTAATTCCTCAATAGGGGTACAGCCTCTAAAGGCTTTTGACAGCAAACAATTGATCAATTAATATGAAATTCAAACTTACACTTACTCAAGGCATATTCATCGGAATGGCAGTCGGCTTGGTTGTTGGCTGGCTTGTCCCTGATTTTGCCGTTACGTTAAAGCCCGTGTCCAGCATATTCATTCGCTTGATTAAGTGCATCATCGCTCCCCTCATTTTTGGAACGCTGGTTGTTGGCATTGCGGGGCACGGCAATCTCAAACAAGTAGGTAGAATGGGCATTAAAGCAATCGTCTATTTTGAGATTGTGACTACAATTGCGCTCTTTATTGGATTATTTGCTGTAAACATTGTTAAACCCGGTGTTGGTGTTAGTTTACAAACTACTCAACACCTCGGAGAGATTCAAGCAAAGCAACAATCACTCGGAGATGTCTTAACACATATCTTCCCGCAAAATTTTATTCAGGCAGTGGCAGAAGGTGAGACACTTCAAGTGGTAGTGTTTACTCTTATCTTTGCCTTTGCGGTAGCAATGATACCCGAAGAAAAGCGTAAAACTATGCTTTCCTTCTGTGACTCCCTTGCCGAGACGATGTTTAAGTTCACAGGTATGGTTATGAAATTTGCCCCAATCGGCGTAGGAGCGGCTATTGCTGTAACGGTTGGCCATAATGGTGTTACGATATTATACAACCTCGGTATTCTCATCTTAACACTATACGGAGCGTTAGTTGTATTCCTTTTTGGCGTTTTAGGTGCAGTTGCTCTAATGTTTCGAATTCCATTCAAAAAGTTTCTCAATGTTGTAAAAGAACCCGCCCTTATTGCATTTTCAACCACAAGTTCCGAAGCCGCTCTCCCCAAAGCAATGGAAGTTATGGAAAAATTTGGAGTGCCGCGTCGCATCGTCGCGTTTGTCATACCGACAGGGTACAACTTTAATTTAGATGGGAGCACGTTGTATTTATCACTTGCATCAGTATTTGTGGCACAGGCGGCAGGGATAAACCTTACGTTAACCCAACAAGTTCTAATGATGCTAACGCTCATGCTTACAAGTAAAGGTGTGGCAGGTGTCCCACGTTCATCGCTGGTCATTCTGGCAGGCACGCTTGCCGCCTATAACCTGCCCTTAGAAGGTGTTGCAGTATTACTTGGGATTGACGAATTAATGGATATGGCGAGAACTTCAATTAATGTGGTCGGAAATTGCCTTGCAAGTGCAGTAGTTGCTCGTTGGGAAGGTGAATTTACTCCTTCATAATTTTCTGTCATTGCCTAACGCCAACATGTATCAAGGCGTGAGGCTGAAGTTCCAAAGGAATGGCTTTGCCACAATCCCCAACCATATAACTAAACCTCTGGGGGGTTGTAAGCGCACTTGCGTCATCCTGTGGACTTCATTGCGTTAGCATGACAACAACTTTAAATATCTACATAATCTTAAACAAATACCCCACCTCAAACAACGCGACAGTATGGGTATAATCCCCTGCTCCGTATGCAAATCCTAACTGAAAATGAAAACCCCTATACAAAACTGTATATGCCGCGCCAACATAAAACTCTTTATCAACTTCTACTACTGATGTTGTATCTGAATTATCAAACCTAAACATTCCGACCGTGAGAGAAACATCATGCCGTAATCTACCATATCTTGAAACTAAATAAGTCAAATCAACCTGCCCTCCTTGCCATCCAAACCTTCCCACGCCTGAAGAAAATCGCACCCCAAATTTATCAAAATACAAACTCCCTAACAGTGAAGCGCCCGTAGGTGACCCAATACTTGCGCCGAGCATAAACTTTGGTTCAGGTTCTTGAGCTACAGATCCAAAAGTTATAGGCTTTCGCTCTTTGTCATCTATAGGTGTCGCCGCTTTGAGTTGCATTGAGACCAATACAACCATTAAAAAAACTATAACACCTATCGAACTATATTTTCTATATTTTTTCATACTTATTTTAGTTTGACTTATCATTGCCAATTATATCATGAATTGAATATAAGAAATGTTCTGTAACTTTGCAGTGTTTGAGATAACACAACTCTATTCCGAGGTGAGAACCCCGACCTCTTCAGTCTTTAGGTTTTCAAACACATTGTTTTCTACCCCGAACAGAAGTTGGAGTTCTTAATTTAGTAGATTTCTAAAAATAATTTACTAAAAAACTGCTTTTCTCTTGCTTAAATGCACAAATTTAGTTACAATTCACCTTTATATTTTGAACCACACCGTGCACTTGCCCGGAATCTACAATCATAAAAGGAAAGACTTGAATGAATAACCTTTTTGCTACGAAGTCATTTGAACTCTTGATGGAAGAAATGAAGAGTGAAAATAGGCTTCGGCGTGTTCTTGGACCTGTACAATTAACAGCTCTCGGAGTTGGCGCAGTCATCGGCGCCGGTATTTTTGTTGCAACAGGCTCGGCGGCACATAACGTTGCCGGACCTGCTCTTATGGTTTCGTATGCGGTAGCAGGTATTACCTGTATCTTTGCCGCCTTATGTTATGCCGAATTTGCTTCTATGGTTCCTGTCGCAGGTTCTGCTTATACATATGCGTATGCCACGCTTGGTGAATTATTCGCATGGATAATCGGTTGGGACTTGGTTCTTGAATATGCCGTCGGTTCTGCTACAGTCGCGAACGGTTGGTCTGGATATTTCCAAAGTGTCATTGCTAAACTTGGCATTCATTTACCGGAGGCTCTCTCAGGTCCGCCAATGAGGTACGATGCAGTAACAGGCGGATTTCTCGCTACGGGGGGAATTGTCAACCTTCCCGCTATCATCATTGTAGCTATTGTTACTATGATCCTTGTAAAAGGAATTCAGGAAAGTGCCAGCTTTAACGCTTCAATGGTATTCGTTAAACTTGCGGCAGTTATTTTTGTAATCCTTGTCGGATCATTCTATATCAACCCGGAAAATTGGAAACCGTTTGCTCCCTATGGAATGTCAGGACTTAGTTTCTTTGGATATCATGTCGCCGGTCAAACCGATGCAGGCGGACAACCTGTAGGAATGCTTGCAGGTGCCGCGATCATCTTTTTCGCCTATATAGGATTCGATTCGGTCTCTACTCACGCTGAGGAAGCAAGGAACCCGAAACGCGATGTTCCTATTGGAATTATCGCTTCTCTCCTTATTTGCACTGTCCTCTATATCGCTGTAGTTGCGGTTTTAACAGGAATGGTTCCTTATACAGAAATCAGTGTTGATGCAGGTGTTTCCGAAGCGTTTAAACATGCAGGTCTCCCTTGGGCTGAAGTTATTATCGCATCGGCAGGTGTTGCCGGTATTACATCGGTTCTTCTTGTTATGATGCTTTCAGGTCCACGTGTATTTCTTGCTATGGCTCGCGATGGAATGGTTCCACAGAGTTTCTTCTCTGCCGTCCATCCAAAATTCAGAACCCCGTGGAAAAGCACAATCCTTATCGGAATTTTCGTTGCAACATTAACAGGTTTTCTTCCAATTGACGCATTGCTTCATCTAACAAATATCGGAACACTGCTTGCGTTTGTAATCGTATGTGCCGCTGTACTTATTATGCGAAGAACACATCCTAATGTCGAGCGTCCTTTCAAATCTCCATTTTTTCCGTTTGTTCCAATTGCGGGAATACTTTGTTGTTTAATGCTCATGTTTTCGTTACCTGTTGCAAATTGGTGGCGTTTATTTGTTTGGCTGGCTATCGGTTTCGTTATCTACTTTGCCTACAGCAGAAAACATAGTGTCCTTGCAAAGATACGAGCGAAACAAGGTAACAAGTAAATTTATTTCTTAATGCCGTTGTACGATAATGCAACGGCATTATCATTTTAAATGAAATAAGAAGAAGGATGGTAGGACAGATATTTGGCAAAGCCATCCCTTTGGGCTTGTCTGTCTTGTCTGTTCTTTTGTTATTAAACATTATTATTGCCGTCTGCTTTAACTAACGGTAAAAGGTAAAAAACATTATGTCTCAACCCATACAACCCCACGAGTTCAAGCGAGAACTTGGACTCCTTTCTTCTACAATGATTGTCATTGGCTCAATGATTGGGTCAGGGATATTCATTGTAAGTGCCGATATTGCTCGTATAGTAGGCTCAGGAGGCATGCTTCTCGTTGTGTGGCTCATTACAGGTGGTATCACACTTATCGCGGCTCTCAGCTATGGCGAACTCGCAAGCATGATGCCGCATGCCGGAGGTCAATACGTGTATCTTCGTGAGGCGTATCATCCATTGGTAGGCTTTCTCTATGGTTGGACACTCTTTCTCATAATTCAGACAGGAACAATCGCGGCTGTTGCTGTTGCGTTTGCAAAATTTACCGCAGTTCTCATTCCCTCTTTAAGCGAGAAAAATATTCTCTTCTCCATAGCCGGATTAAATATAAGTGCGGCACAGATTTTTGCTATAGTGAGCATAATTATCCTCACATATATCAACTCACGGGGTGTTCGTCATGGAAAAATAATTCAGGATTTTTTCACGATTACTAAAGTTGTCGCCTTACTTGGGTTGATATGTCTCGGTATTTTTATCGGTAAAAACCCGGAAGCCATTGCCGCGAATTTCTCAAATTTCTGGAAAGCGGTTTGGATACATGATGCCGGTACTCCCTCAATGACTTTTGAATCATTATCCGGCTTAGGTTTATTAGCCGCCATTGGCGTAGCAATGGTTGGCTCGCTCTTCTCAAGTGATGCATGGAACAATATCACCTTCACTGCGGGCGAAGTTATCAATCCAAAGAAAAACATCCCATTAAGTCTTGGTATTGGTGTGGGAATTGTGACTGTGATTTATATTCTTGCAAACGTTTCTTATATCCTTGTTCTTCCTGTTGAAGGACTTTCAGGTGCCGCCACAGTAGCAGAACGTGGTATCCAATATGCAACAAGTGACCGCGTTGCTACAGCCGCCGCCTCGGTAATTTTTGGAGACCCTGCCGCAATTATTATGGCAATCATGATTATGATTTCCACCTTTGGTTGTAACAACGGATTAATCCTTGCCGGGGCTCGTGTCTATTATGCAATGGCAAAAGATGGACTCTTTTTTAAAAATGTTGGTACACTGAACAACAAAGCAGTCCCCGCTGTTGCGTTAGTTGTACAGGCTGTTTGGGCATCGTTATTGTGTCTCTCCGGAACTTATGGTGACCTTTTAGATTATGTCATTTTCGCTGTTCTAATATTTTACATCCTCACAATGGCAGGCATTTTCATTCTGCGTAAAAAACGCCCTGATGCCGAACGCCCCTACAAAGCATTGGGCTATCCTGTTGTTCCCGCATTATACATTATTTTAGCCTCCCTCCTTTGTATTGATTTACTAATCTTCAAGCCAAAATTTACATGGCCCGGAGTTGGTATCGTTCTTCTTGGCATCCCTGTATATTTCCTTTGGAAGAAGTTTTCAGCATCCAAAGTATTGAAGTAATTCACGGATCCTGTCATTCCGAATCCCCAGTTCCATCGGGGTGAGGAATCTCAATGCTTTAAGGAGTTGAAAAATATAAAATAAAGTTATGAATCTGTGATAATAATTTTATTCATGCTTAAGCGATGGGTTTTATACCCATCGCTTAATGATTGATTTCCCTCCCCTAAAAATTGTTTTATCAATTCAGTTTATTTATGTTACGAAGCATGAATCTCGTTTTTCTAAATTATCATTTCGATACCGATCTTCGTACTGAATCAGATTTAATTCATCGTTTCAGAAGCTCGCACCAATGGTGTAAGGCTGTGCTTAGCGCGGGGGCAGAAACCATCTCTATCGTCCAACGATTCCACTACGATGCCGAATGTATCGTTGATAACATTCATTATTATTTCGTTAATGATGGATTAGGAAATATAATCACTCCACTTGATAAATTCCCGCGAATCCATGATAAAATACTTCACTTAAAACCTGATGTTATCCATGCCAACGGCTTCCCTTACCCTCTTATTACACTTAGAAATGTTCTCCCTAAAACAACAACAATAATTTGGCAACATCACGGAGGAGGATTTCCTCAATGGTACTCACAACCTTTATACAAAAGTGGATTTCAGGCGGTTGATTCCTTCTTATTTTCAACAATAAAACTTGCTGATCTTTGGAAACAACATTCACTTATCTCTCCCCTGCAAGATGTCTATGAAGTGATGGAAAGCTCTTCCACATTTTCTCTTTGTGAAAAAAATACTTGCTGTACCAAACTCGGATTAAAAGGTAAAAAAATATTTCTTTGGGTCGGGCGATTAGACAGTAACAAAGACCCAATAACGGTAATCAAGGGATTTCAAAATGCTATAAACGATTTGAAAGACCCTCATTTATACATGATATATCATGATGGCAATTTAGTTCAACAAGTACAGAAAATAATTACTGAATTGAATCTACAAGACCGTGTTCATCTTATCGGTTCGGTTCAACATGATCTCATGGAAGAATATTATAATGCAGCAGATTATTTTGTTCTTGGTAGCCATCACGAAGGAAGCGGTTTCGCATTGCTCGAATCACTTGCTTGCGGCGTAACTCCAATTGTAACAAACATCCCTTCCTTCAAAAAAATAATAAACAATGGTGAAATAGGTCAACTCTGTGCTTGCGATGATGAGGAATCGTTCGCAAACGCTATACGAAGTGCTATCATAAATAAAAAATCAAAAGAAGATATCAGGCTATATTTTGAAAACAACCTTAGCTATGAAAGTCTTGGTAAACAAACTCTCTCCGCATACCAACACACCTATACTAAACGCAATTCACCTAAAAAAAGAGTAGCTATTTTTGTCCCGGGGGGAATTGGCTCACCTCAATCCGGACTGCATATTCCGGTACTTACTTCACTTGTAAGCAAGTTATCTGAGTCGTTTGATATTACGGTTTATTCATTGATTCGCCTTTCAGATCAAGAAATAGATTATGCTTGCGGCAATGCAAAAATTATTCACCTCAATTTGAAATTAGGAGATTCATTCCTTAAAAAAGTAGTTTTACTTCTACGTACATTTCTCAAGAACGTAGATGAATTTGATCTAATTCATGGATTATGGGCAACACCCACAGGATTAGCGGCTGTTATTGCCTCTAAATTATTTGGTATTCCCTCTGTTATTAGTTTACTCGGTGGTGAAACTGCTAACCTCCCTCAAATCAACTACGGACAAATGCGCACACCATTGTTGCGTACAATTACCAAATGGACTATTCAAAATGCAACTACTACTATTGTTTTATCTTCGTTTCAACTTGAACAATTAAGGCAGAATAACATTCCATTAAATAATGTTCAAGTTATCCCACTGGGAGTTGAAACAACACTTTTTGAAACCACTCCAAAGGAACTACCCCAAGAGCCATATCATTTCCTCCACGTAGGTAGTTTTGTTCCTGTGAAAGATCACGAAACGCTTCTTAGAACATTTAAGATAGTATCTGATAATGTTCAGTCTGAATTAAAACTCGTAGGTATGGGATACCTTGAACCAAAAGTGAAAATATTAATCCAAGAACTGAATTTAGAAAATCTTGTAACCATTGTAGGGTACGTTGATTATTCAGAAATAAAGCAATATTATCAATGGGCGGATGTTCTCTTACATACATCTCTCCATGAAGCTCAGGCAATGGTTGTGCTTGAGGCGGCTGTTTCCAATGTTGTCATTTGTGGTACAAAAATCGGTCCCATCATGGATTTCTCGCCTAATAAAGCAATATCAGTTGAAGTTCAAGATTATAAGTCACTTGCAACCAGAGTATTGCAATTACTAAAAGATCCTGAACGATTTAAAATGCTCCAACACAATGCACATGATTGGGCAATGCATCATAACATTGACTGGACTGTCGAACAAATTGGAGAATTGTATCATCAACTGTAAAATCAATATATTCATCAATCTATTACCATAACACTTTTCCCGCTCAACTATGCGGTTTAGCATCAATTTTGGAATTCGTATTTCGAGTTTGTTTAGAATTTCGGATTTAGAATTTAGAATTTCCTCGTCATACGTATTATTTCATAATATCTGTTACAATGACTTCAATTGTCAATCTTTAATAAAACACCATGTTAAAATTTCTTAGAAAATTTCTAGTCGTTGCGTTTGTCAGTTTAGCCCTATTCTTTGGTGGACACTTTATTTTGTACAAAACATCTCACGTCTTTAGTGATAAGGAAAAACTTAGCTCTTCCCTTTCTAAGGAATTAACAACTTTGGCGATACAAGCGCTAAAGAGTGAGGATGTTCCAATATCCTCTGTACTTCTTTACGGAAGAAAAATCATTGGTCGAGGATACAATACGGTTTTACGCGATACAAACGCCGGCGGTCATGCAGAAATTAACGCCATCTCGGATGCTCTAAAAAAATATAGTAGAAGAGATTTTTCCCTTTTGGAGAGAGATTCACTTCTCCTCATTTCAACCTTTGAACCATGTATCATGTGCCGCGGTGCAATACTCGAGTATAACATCAGAAATGTGAAATATCTTAAAGCAAAAACTACGTGGCATTGGATGAAAGAAGACCTCCGTAGCGACCGTTTTCTCTGGAATCGTATGAATATCGAGCCGGAACGTTTGCAAGATTCTTTGTTTGAGCTCCATCCCGGATATAAAAAAGAGGAGTGATGTACCCATTTGAAAACATCATTGTCTGCCCTTCGTGTAAAAATGAACTTATTAAACAACCAAACGGATGGTATTGTTCTAACGAGAATTTCTCATTTAAAATTTCGAATGGAATCAATGTATTCTTACATCCAAACAGAGAAGAAATACTATCTCAGTTCTTAACTGTTTATCAAACAAACCGTAACGAAGAACATTGGGGTGACAATAATCCTGAATATTATCTTTCCCTCCCATATAAAGATATTTCACAACAACATACATCTGTCTGGAAGATGCGCGCGAAATCGTTTGATATTTTTCTTGAAACTATCCACTCAGCAACTCTTCCTGAATCCCCTCTTATGCTCGATCTTGGAGCCGGTAATTGTTGGTTATCATTACAAATGGCAAAAAAGGGGTACAACGTCGTTGCATCAGATATTAATAATGAGCAGTATGATGGATTGGGTGTGATATCTCGTTTGCAATCTTCCTTAACAAGCAATATCATCGCAGTTCAAGCCGAGTTTGATTATCTTCCTTTTCGACATAATATTTTCGATATTATCGTCATGAATGGATCGCTCCACTATGCTTCCGATGTTAGAAAAACTGTTAATTCCATAATGAATTTTCTTAGCCCAAATGGATTTCTTTTTATCATGGATTCCCCAATGTATCGTAATGAATCAAGCGGCAAAACCATGATAGAAAACAGAGCCAAACAATTGCAACAACAGCAAGGCAGCAAGTTACCGGATGAATTTCTCGGTTCTTACATCACTCATGATGATATTCAATTTTTTACAAATAAATATAAAACCACAATATTTAAGCCCAACTTTGGCTTGCTCTGGAACATTCGCTCTAAACTTATGCCATTACTATTACAACGCGAGACCGCTTCATTTGCCGTTATTATTCTTCAGAAGAAACCATGAACATCAAAGCATTTCGTTCAACTCTATCGAATAACAGTTTTACCTTGCCAATTGCCATTCTTTACGTTACTGAAGGATGCAATCTGCAATGTATTATGTGCTCTTATCGCGACCCTCGCACCGATGAACTGTCACTTTCAGAAATTCAATCATTGGCACAATCGCTACACAATTACGGACTTCGACATATAGTCTTTTCAGGGGGTGAGCCGCTACTGAGGAAAGATTTCCCTCAAATAAGTCAAGCGTTTACATCGCTTGAAGTTAAGCAAACTCTACTTACAAATGGACTCCTCCTCAATAAACGATACAATGAAATTAAAGACTCGTTTTCCGAAATCATCATCTCAATTGACGGACCTGACGCCGTCACCCATAATTCCATTCGTGGCATTGATGCTTTCTCCCAAATCGTAAAAGGAATTGAAACAGTTCTTGCAACGTCACCAAAGCAAAATATTTCAATCAGAACGGTGCTACAGAACAAAAACTACCGTCGGTTAGCTGATATAATACAGTTTGCCAAATCTGTTGGTGTATCACGTATTTCATTCCTCGCCGCCGATGTTCTTTCTGAATCATTCGGAAGATACGACCATGAGTTGGTAAAAAACAAAGAGGATATCATTCTCAACGAAGAAGATATCGCATCCTTCCGAACAATCATTGATGAAACTTCAGTTCGCTTTAAATCAGATTTCGACTCAGGTTTCATTAGTGAATCCCCTGAAAAACTCCACAAACTTGCATCCTATTACTCTGCTTTGTTAGGCAAAAACGAATTTCCTCAAGTTCTCTGTAATGCACCAAATGTTTCTGCTGTGATACAATCCAACGGTGAAATTTTGCCTTGTTTCTTCCTCCCTGAATACGGAAATATTCGCTCAACACCGATTGAGGAAACCCTTAACTCACCCTCAATTCAAACAACAAGAACCCAAGTAAAAAATTGTGAACTCGAACGATGTAAAACATGCGTTTGCTCTCTCTATGTCTCACCTAAACAAGCCCTCTTAGATGGATTTTAACTCTTTTATCCCATAATTTCACCCAAAAACACACATCAATCTTTGATTCTGCTCCAAATTTCCATATATTGACCGACTATGAAGATAAACGAATTATCACCGGCATATAAAAAATTAGTTAAAGCGGCACAGAAAGCTAAAGGGCTTTCATATTCTCCATACTCAAAATTTAGAGTTGGAGCGGCATTACTCACCAAAAGCGGCAAAGTTATTCTTGGGAGTAACATCGAAAATAGCTCCTATGGCTTGTCCATTTGTGCAGAACGAACCGCATTATTCAAAGCAAAACTTGATAAAATAACATCCCTCAAAGCAATCGCAATCACTACCGATGTTGATGCCTTAGTCTCCCCTTGCGGAGCATGTCGTCAGGTAATCATGGAGCTTGCTGGCGATGTCGATGTTATAATGTCAAACGATAGAGGCGAGGTTGCAATAATGAAAGCCTCAGCCCTGCTCCCCAGTGCCTTCACCCCCGAAATGTTAATATAGGAACCCAAATGGAAGTTGCAACATTACACAATATGCCAAATAATATTGGCTGGATTGAAGTCGTAACAGGCTGTATGTATAGCGGCAAAACCGAAGAACTTATCCGCAGAATACGCCGTGCGCAAATTGCCCGACAACATGTCGTTATCTTCAAACCGAGAATTGATAATCGTTACAGCAACGAGAATATCGTCTCTCACAACACGCAATCTCTTCCTTCAACTGTTATTGATAAGGCAATTGAAATCATTGAGATGAGCAAAACCGCTCAAGTAATAGGTGTTGACGAAGCACAATTCTTTACTCCCGATATTGTTGAGATTTGTGAAGAGTTAGCCTACAATGGTAAGCGCGTAATCGTTGCAGGATTAGATCAAGATTACCGTGGCAAGCCATTCGGACCGATGCCAAATTTTCTTGCTATTGCAGAATACATTACCAAAACACTTGCAATATGTATGGTATGTGGAAACCCTGCTGATAGAACACAGCGCCTTACTCAATCGCACGAGCTTGTTGTCGTTGGAGCCAAAGGTGTGTATGAAGCGCGTTGCCGTAAATGCTTCGTGCCACCAAAAGAACATTAATCATTCTACTCCTAAACCTATCCCCATGCTCCTAAATTAGAAATCTCTTATGTCAACACAAGATTTGACCACCGAACAAAAACTAAAAGAATCGGTTGAATTTATCCGTTCTAAAACTAAAGTAAAAACAACCATCGGAATCGTTCTCGGTTCCGGTTTAGGTGATTTTGCTGAATCGTTAACGAATAAAGTCATAATCCCCACCGATACGATACCACATTACCCCATATCTACCGTTGTTGGGCATAAGGGACGATTAGTCTTTGGTAAAATCGGCATAACAAATCTTCTAGCATTTCAGGGAAGAGTGCATTTCTATGAAACAGGCGATCTTAACACCATCCTCTACCCTATTCGTGTTGCGCATCAGTTAGGCATTAAGACACTCATTCTCACAAACGCCGCCGGAGGCATTAACAAGCAATTTAAGCCCGCAGATTTAATGGTTATCGTTGACCACATCAATTTAACATTTGAAAATCCCATTCGTGGACTCAACATTCAGCCTAAGCAAACTAACATACCCAAGTACGACCCGGTTTTGCAAGATTTATTGTTAGAAGTGGGCACAAAAAATGGTATTGCTTTAGAAAAAGGTATTTATTGTTGTGTCAAAGGTCCCTCCTATGAAACCATTGCTGAAATCCAGATGATAAAAAATTTTGGTGCTGATGCAGTCGGTATGTCAACCGTGAATGAAGTTATCCTTGCCAATGCATTAGGAATGCGTGTTGCCGGAATCTCCTGCATCACCAATTTCGCCGCCGGCATCAAAGACCTTAAACTCTCCCACCATGAAGTGACCGAAGTTGCAAATCTCGCCAAAGCAAAATTTAGCAAGTTATTGACTGAAACTGTAAAGAAACTAAGATAATAATAAAAAAGCCCCTCGACAACCCTAATTATCGAGGGGCTTATATTCAGTCACGAGCTACCAAAACGAGAATAAGACTTGTGTATTCCCTACTACTCCACAAGACGCATCAACCAAATGTTACTTTGGTATCCCCTAAAACTCGATTCACACAGGCAGCATAGCAATCCTTTGTGAATCCGCCCCACTGTACCCTACAGTGAAACGTGCGAGATGCTTCTCTCATTCTCTATTCAGTGCAACCGGAAAGGTAACCCAACCTAACCGCTTTGCCCATGACCTTCTTTCTTTTCACTAATGGCATTCATTCTAATCCGTATAGCCATTAATTTTCCCTAAAATTTGTAACGTGCAATTACTCCCTACATAACTACACGTTACGGTTACCTCATTTTCCCACTACAGAACGCTCTTATAGCCTTAAATTAACGCTTATCGTACAACATTGTAAACATATCCTTAAACGTTGAAAACCGCAGTAAGGAGAAATCTTCAAATTGTTTATCAAGTAAAGCATTAGTTTTTGTATCAAAATCTGCAAATAATAGACGCACTTGATGGTCAACTGCAACGCGTTTCAACTCATTCAAACCGTTGGCTGTAACGTGCCCGGAACTCAAAAAATCAGAACTTAAACACACTAATCCCGGATTACTCTTCGCAATTGACTCATTTAATACTTCAATTTTCGAGCCTACACCAAGATTAAACACTTTCCAACCCGATATTTCCAATAAGTGTTCAGCGCAAATTAGCCCGATTTCATGGATCCCCGTAACGGCAGAGCATGTAATTGCCACTTTCTGTGTAAAAAAGACCTTCTGCGAAAGCAACCGAAACTGAAATAGCGATTCTGATAACGCATTGCGAGACATTTGCTCTTCAGTAAACGAGAATTTCCCTTGTTCCCGTAAACCAAAAGCCTTGCGTAACACTCTGCCAATTATCTCATCATACACCACAACCAATGGCATATTAGCTGAGTGACATGCCTTTAATGTCTCAAAAATGCGTTCTTTTTCGGCATTGATCGCGTACCCGAAGAGTAACTCGCTCAAGCCCTGATAATCTTCTTTTTGCACTAACAAATCAAGTTGATTTCCTTCAATATGAGATGAAAAAGCCATTTCAGGAGAAATAATTTCGTATTGGTAGTTAGAAATGAACTCAGATATGTGCTCTGTAGTGTACTTTCTATGACCGCCGGGAGTCTTAAAACACTTCAATTTGCCAGAATCTGCCCATCTTTTGATGGTTGACTCATTCGCTTTAAGGAGTTGAGACAGCTCTTGTGTTGAATAGTACTTATTCGTTTTGAGTATCGGAATATTTGAGAACATGTTCTTCATAATTACACGTTATTAAATGTTATGCACGTTTTGCACGGAAGTAATATACAAAATAATGAATTATCTTCGCTGTGACAAATCTCACAAAGATATAAATACCTTAATATATGCAGAATAACAGCCAAATAAGCCACATTTAAATGTATTTTTAAGAGGATATTTTTTGAGTAGTGTAAGTTTATAAAACGGGCATTTATTTTCTCTCCCTCCCCCCTTTTTTACTTTGGCAGAAAATTTTTGTTTTAAATTGCGCATGCGTTTACTGCAAAAGTTGGAATATTTGGTAAATAGTACTTGCTGTTCAGGAAAATTGTGTGTTATTAGGCATTGGTGAGTTGTTATATCGATACAGGGATGATTGAGGTGGAATATGCAGGATTGAGCTGGAAGTATTTAGTAAGTATTTGGCATTGGTTAGCTGTTCATTGGATGTAGGAATGATTGAGGGGAAGTATGCAGGATTGTAGAGTAATTATTATGAGTTAGAATAAATTATTAAGTTGCCATTGGGTACAGGGATGAGTAAGATGGAAAATGTTGGATGCAGTTGATGGTATTTAATAATAGATAGTACTGAAGTAAGGCCAAGAAGGAATGCATTTGGAGTATTTCGGTAGTCATTGGGTGGGATGATGGACTATACGAACAGCCGAACAACAGAGACTGGTCTTAGTCATGATGAGTGAAGTGAAGAAGAAATGATGTTGTTTCTAAGTCGGGATTATGGACGTCCCGAAGGGATCGTTGAAACTATCAAGGGGTTCTTAGACAGGAGCATGGAAACGAGAATAAAAAATTGCTATATTAAGACAATTTAATAACGTGTAGTGATGCAGATATTTACAGAGCAGAGAATCAAAGTGATAAATTCAAAATGAAAAATAATATCCAAACTATAGACTGGAATATTTACTTCAAACAGGTAAGGGACAGTTATCTAAAAGGTACGGAACATACGCCCCGCACGCCATTTGAAAATCTTATCAACAGTATTAAACCGAATACAAAGATTATCATCACCCACGAACCAAAACGACGTGAAGGATTTGGTGCGCCTGATTTCAAAATTGAAATAGACGGTGCAATACTCGGATATATTGAAACAAAAACAATAGATGAGGATCTAGACAAGGTTTTAAAATCTAAGCAATTGAAAAAGTACCTTTCTATTACGCAGAATCTGATTCTTACAAATTATTCTGAATTTATTCTTATCAAGGAACAAAAGGTAATTGATAGAGTCCATCTATTTCATCAAACTGACCTTGAGAACAAATCTGCAAAACTTAAAGAGGAAAATATTGAAGCTACGGTTAAACTTTTTGAGAAGTTTTTCCTATCCGAGCCTCTAAAAATTGGAGATACTAAAGAATTAGCTGTTCACCTTGCTGAAAGAGGAAAGATTGTTAAAGAATTCATTATTGATATTCTAAAGGAGTCTTCTGATGATTCATTTTCACAAAAAATCATAGGGCTTTATAAAGCATTCAAAGATACATTAGTCGAGGACCTAACAGAAGAGGAATTTGCTGATGCTTATGCACAAACTGTTATCTATGGCTTCTTCCTTGCTTTCCTCCAATCAAACAAACGAATTAGCATTGACGATGCAAGTCGCTTAGTTCCTAATTCATTCAAAGTAATCAAAGAATTTTTCAATGTGATTAATGACTATTCAATTCCATTCCATGTTAAGTGGATTTTTCAGGAAGTTGTCAATCTCATCAATAATATTGATTTGGCTGGTATCTATGAAAGCATTTCTTTCAAGAAACGTCACGCGATAAAAGATAAAGACCCATATCTTTATTTTTACGAAACTTTCTTAGGAGCATTTGACCCGAAGAAAAAGAAGGCAAAAGGTGTTTACTATACTCCGATTCAAGTCGTATCATTTATCTCACGTGCAGTTAATTCTCTTTTAGAAAAGGATTTTTCCAAGGAGAAGGGATTTGCCGACCCATCTGTGACTGTTCTTGATTTCGCAACCGGAACGGGAACGTTCTTAGTTGCAATCTTTGAGTTGATTTTTGACAAGGTTGGAAATGATAAAGGCAGATTTAGGAAACTTGTCAAAGAACATCTTCTCAAAAACTTCTTCGGTTTCGAGTATCTTGTCGCTCCCTATGCCGTCGCACATCTCAAACTCTCACAACTTCTTAAGGATAATGGTTACACTTTGGAAGATGAAGATCGGCTACAAGTATATTTGACTGACACCCTCGACAATACTGAGCATAAGGCGATCGGTATGATGCCTTATCTTACACAGGAAGGTAAAGATGCAACGCATATCAAAACACAACAAAAAATTCTTGTTATAACAGGAAATCCACCTTATAACAGCAGATCTCGCAACAACAAAGACTGGATAGTAGGTCAAATAAAACAATATAAACCAATAGATGAAAAGAATATTCAACCTTTGAATGACGACTATATTAAATTTATTCGTTACGCCCATTGGAAAATCAATCAAACAGGAAGTGGAATAATCGCAATCATAACAAACAATTCATTCCTTAACGGTCTCATCCATAGAAAAATGAGAGGGGAATTACTCCGAGATTTCAGCAAGATTTATATTCTTAATTTGCATGGTCATTCACGCTATGGGGAAAGGACACCTGATGGGACTAAAGATGAAAATGTGTTTGATATTCAACAAGGTGTATCTATAAATATCTTCGTAAAAAAAGAAACTACAACAGAACAATGTAAAGTGTTATACTGTGACAAATATGGTTCACGAGATGATAAATATAATTTTTTGTTGGAAGCAACTTTTGATACAATTAGATGGGAAAACATTGACTATTCCAAATTTAGCACAGAATTTAAGAACACCCGATGGAGCAAACGATTTCAAGACTCTCTAAACTCATTTATTCCCAAAAAGGATATAAAAAATTTACAAAACTATGGTGACTATTTTGGTCTTACAGAAATATTTAAGAAAAATCAGATAACAAGTGGTGTCAAATCTGGTAGCAACGAAAAGTATGTTAAATTTAAGAATACTTTCGATAAGGAAGAAGAAACGTATGTTAAACCTTTCCTTTTTAAGCCTTTTGACCGCAGGTATATTTTGTATGATCCCAAGAGAATTCAACGAGCAAGATATGAAAAACTGAAACATATGGTCACACAGCCAAATATTGCATTGGTGTTTCCCCGTTTTGCTTTAGAAAATGAATTTACTTATGGTCTTGTGACAGATTACTTAGTTGATGTAAAGGTTGGTGGTAAAAACAGCGGATCTGAAACTTTTATTGCACCCTTATATCTTTTCAACGAATCAAGGGAAGAACATGAAGGAAAGCTAGATTTTGAAGGAGGAATAGACAGAGTAGTTAATTATTCAACTGAATTTTTAAATTTCGTTAAACAAAAATATTCATTTAAGCCAACCCACAAGCAATTATTTAGTTACATCTATTCAATATTGTATGCACCCTCTTATCGAAAAGAATTCGAAGAATTTTTCAAGATTGACTTCCCTCGTATTCCTTTTACTGACAAAGAAATTGAATTCAATCAACTCGCTAAACTCGGAAGTGAACTCATTGAACATCACTTAATGAAGTGTACATATCCTTCTAGCCAAGTTTCTTATCCAATAGAGGGAAATGATATTATTGATCAGATCAAGTTTAACCCAGCTAAGAAAGGAACAATTGGGAAAGTAAATATCAACAAACAACAATACTTTGATAATGTTTCAACAAATGTATGGGAATTTAAGATAGGTGGTTACCCCATTTTAGAAACATGGCTAAAATATCGTAAATCAACAAATCTATCTTATGAAGGACAAGAAACCTTCATCAAAATTTGCAACATTTTAGAATTTACTATCAAACAAATGAAAAAAATTGATAGTGTTTATAATACAATGTAAGTGAGATAGTATCCTGCGGTCAAAGTTCTCTTCAAGATCGTTTTATTTTTGGTTGCGGGGTCAGCTTGTCCGTCTTTTGTGTATATCCACATAATGGACATGATGCCAACGGTATCAAACGTTTATAGCATCCCAAACAAAAAAAAGTACGACCCCATTCGGGGTCGAAGATGTTTCTAATTGGTATTTCTATAAACGTTGAATCTCGTTGGGCTTCTTTGCCATTTTATTCTGAACCGTCGGGTACATCCGCATCTTAATAATCCCGAACCCCGCCAACTGTCGAATAACCAATAACTCCTGTTTTTCCCCCCTCAGATTTGGTTTGTCACTAAGGGGCGCAAGAATGACACTTTTGCTTTTAAATAAGCAGATTTGTACAATATGTAGGATATGAAAGAAGAAGGAATTACTATTATGACCAATACTCTGGAAGAAAAAATACAAAAATTACCTCCTGAACGACAGCAAGAGGTGGAAGCTATTGTTGATGGGTTTTTACAGCAACCTGAACCTGTTGCGCATCCGCAATTTAAATTTGATTGGGAAGGGTCAATTAAAGATTTGCGGGATACATACACTTCCGTGGAACTTCAGCACAAAGCTTTAGAGTGGTGGGGTGATTGAGTGTATCTTGTTGATACCAATATTTTGGAAAGATACATCTCCAGCAAGAACGGGCAGAGGAGGCGAAACAATTTCTTAATCATCCTTCTGCCGGCAAGCTGTATTGTACTGAATTCTCTATTTATTCAATTGGCATTATCCTTCTACGCAGAAATAGATCATTGGATTTTCTTAAATTTATCAAGGATACATTACAAGAAAATAAAGTTCTTCTTTTGCGATTATCAATGGAAGAAATGAATGCCCTATCCAAATTTGCAGAGAGTTATAACCTCGATTTTGATGATGCCTATCAGTACACAATAGCAGAAAATTATGATTTACAACTTGTCAGTTTTGATACTGATTTTGACCGTACTGAGCGAGGCAGGGTAACACCTCAACAAGTTTTGGAGAGATTGAAACAGTAGCGTTTCTGGGCTGTCACCCATTACCTGACAGGATATTGTATGGTGGTTCAGTCATAGTGTAAACTAAGACCGCTTAGTAAATTTGCATCATTCCAATATCTTCATTACGTTTATCACACCATGCAAACACTCCCAAAACTCGATACAGTATTCCGGCAGTTTCACACGAGACTTAAACGTTTCATCCTCACCAAAGTCTCAGATGAAGACACCGCCGATGATATACTTCAAGATGTATTCTTAAAAGTACATGCTAAGATTGATGAACTCAAAGATGTCTCAAAACTTGAGAGCTGGCTCTACCAAATAACCCGTAACGCCATCATAGATTACTATCGTACTAAAAAACAATCACACTCCCTCCCCGCCGAAATAATCGAAGAAGAAACCACAGAAACCCCTGTACAAAAACTCTCGGTAGGCATCAATACATTCATCAATCAACTCCCCGAAGAATACCGCACAGCAATAATCATGAGCGAGATTGAAGGAATTACTCAAGCAGAAGTAGCAAAACGATTGGGCATATCAGTTTCAGGCGCAAAATCCCGAGTCCAGCGTGGTAGGAAAAAACTAAAAGAACTCCTTTTCGAATGTTGTCACTTCGAGTTTGATAAATTCGGCGCCGTCATTGACTATTACCCCCATCCACCTTCACCCTCCTGTTGCCCCGTCTGCAAAGAGAATTAAGGAATCGAGTTTGTCATTCCGAATCCTGCTTCATCGGATGAGAAATCTCGCACTCCGAGTATTTGGTAACCCTTTCCTAATTGGGAAAAAGAACTCCGACTTCTCCTCCCATTAAACCTTGATAAAATCTTACGGTCTATAATTCCTATTTGGAAATAGAAGTCGGAGTTCTATCAGTAGCCAATACTGAACAAGCCATTCAATTAACCGTAGTTACGCATTCAAGCAACAGATAACTAATAACAAATAACGGATACCTCAAACCACCTCTCCCATCATAATCACCCTCTCCCCCATCTTTTTCAATTTCGCGACAAGTGCACCTGCCCTCGTCTTATCAGCAACAATCACCAACCCCACACCCAGATTAAACGTTCTTCGCATATCCTCCTCAGGCACCTTCCCCGCCTTCTGTATCAAATTAAATAACATAGGTCGTTCCCAGGCTTCCCAATCAATCTCCAATTTCAAATTCTTTGGAATGATTCGCGATGTA
>OBEQ012878019.1_pt1 | contig 24021 bp, 26 predicted proteins | sample 1670901 | NCBI WGS metagenome assembly OBEQ01 (sample SAMEA104232315, study PRJEB22302) | groundwater metagenome | biome: forest; feature: aquifer; material: groundwater | place: USA | collected 2011-08-07 | depth 5.4 m | reverse complement strand
CGTACCCCAAAAGCGTTCAATGGTGCACTCAGGAAATATTTGCCATACTACAATACGAAGCGATTGCACATGGGGATTTCCTTGCGTGCGCCACAGGAGTTACTTACTAAGTGATTCCAAGCTATTGGTTAGATTACGACATTTCCGATGATAATCTAAATATAAAAAAGTGCTGCCCGGGGTGGGCAGCACGTGGTTCTCTCGCTTCTCAGATCAGAGGCAGCCGTGAGTGTCGTGAGCGCGAAATTGGTGGTAACTGCCGAACCTGTCGGGGTGCTCGAGCACGGAGTGCAGGTCGGCGGCGGGCTTGACCGTGAGCGCGTGACCCTTCTTGACCAGAACGGCCGTGAACGGAATGCCGTCCGCATCCCTGGCGTTCATGCCGATCGCAGCGATCTCGCCAGTGAGGTAGCGAGCATTTGTGTGCAGGAAGTGGACGGTGTCACCGACTTCGTTGCCCTGCGGATCCGCACGGACGATCTCGATGCGCGAGCTGTCGAATGGGCAGTTCGCGAACGGATTGGCGGCAGAGAGGTCAGCGGCGTGGACGATGAACGAAGGCAGAGTGGCGCGTGCGGTTTGCATTGCAGTCTCCTTGGAGAACAGGTGTTTAGGGGCCGAATGAATCATATCATATTTAAAATACTTTGTCAATCTTTTATTTTTTGCTCATAAAAAAAGCCCGAAGATCGCTCTTCGGGCTCACTAGTACAGAAACATCCCAGATTACGGTACATCTGGATGGGGGTACTTCTCTTTCAGAAAGTCGAAAAACACTTTATCTTCCTGCGTGAAGGATCTACCCTCCCCGCTGCAGAAGTGACGAAATATAGGCAACGCCGACTCCATGAAATGTGTCTTGGTGATGCGCCGCTCATCGACTTGTGTGAGCAGAGACCAATATGCCGAGCGCAGTATCACGCGCACGTCATTAAATTGACTCGTGCTGCGCACTGCACAGTGCACAAGCAGTTGCTGTTCGATCGCTTCTTGCCGAATGCGATCATTTCCCTCCACCACTTCGGTGAGCAGGGCTTCAACCTTCTCGAGAGACAAGGATGAGCCTACCAGCTCAACGACCGCGACAATACCCAACTTGTCTTTCATTGCACAGCCCCTTTGTTGTCTATCTTTTTTTATCTAAGCACACATGATCCTATAAATAAAGCGCTACTCTGTATCCATGCCTGGACCTTCAATACAGAGACTAATCCCTGACGACGATTTTTCCGTCGCTTGCAAAAACAATCGTGCCTTCTTTGAATGTAACGAGATAAGGAATACCGAGCGCATCAAGTCGTGCGAGTGTGTCTTTGTGCGGGTGACCGTAGCGATTATTAAGACCGGCGGAGACAACGGCAATGTCGGGGTGTACCGCGCGAAGCCACCCTTCTCCTGATGATGTATGCGAACCGTGATGTCCGAGTTTGAGGACTTGCACATGAAGATTTTTACCATCAAGACTTACAATGTGATTTTCTTGCGCAATGGGAAGATCTCCCGAGACGAGGAACGCGGTGGTGCCATAGTGGATACGCATCACGATCGATGACGCGTTTGTCTCCATCTTCGACATGTCCCGGTCCGGATATAAAATGTCCGCTTGTACTCCGCCGCCCATATCGATCGTCATTCCGCGCTCGGCCACGATGCGCGTGATGTGGTGCTTTGCGATCGACTGCTCGGCCTCATCATACGTGCCATTGTCGGAGCGCGAGCCAGGCTCAAGCATGACGTCCACTTTATAGCGATCGAACACGTCGAGGAATCCTCCGATATGGTCCATGTCCGGATGCGAGAAGACCGCGACATCGATTGAGCGATCATAGAATGGCATGAAGCTACTTAGTGCGCGAAGTACCGCGCCGGTCGGAGGCCCTGCATCGTAGAGCATTTGATTTCCATTCGGTGCTTCAATATAAACTGCATCTCCTTGGCCGATATCGAGAAATGCGACGGTGAGCTGTCTGTGCTCATGGCGAATGAATGTATAAAAAATACACACATCGCAAACAAACATAATCCCCACGAGTACCGAGAGTGGCCGTCCTGTTATCCATTTGAGCACATCGCGAATTGTCATGGCAGTAGCGTAGTGCACAAAAAGATTCTTGGCAATATAAAAAACCGCCCCATGAGACTTAACGGGGGCGGTCCAAATTCACCAGGCTTGTCCAATAACGGGCGGGCTCCAACGAAGGCCGATGCCCCCTTCGACGGGAGCCGGATCTTTTGTGAGACCGGATGTTTCAACATTTCCAGCGAGCAGTTCTTCGAAAAACACCTCTCCAACAAGGTCGAGTTCATCGCTATCAAGGCGAGTAAAGCCCGGACCTGCGAGCGATGCGCGATGAATGAACAGTTCGGCGACCTCATCAAGATCTTTGTGCATGCCGACTTCCCAGCGCGCCACAACGTCATGGCTCACACGACGAAATGAAAGCACTGCGCCATTTTCTGTGTCACAGCCTTCCGCATACAACTGCTCTTCAAGAGCTGAGAAGAACATGTGGATCGCCGCAAGTAGACCTTTGGAAAAAACATCCTCGTACGTTTCGCCTTTTTTGAGGCGCATGCGCGGGAGTTCGAGTTTGCGCTCTTTTATGCGCACTCTCCACTTGCGAACGATCGCGATCGCCATCGCAAGATCTTTTTTGTTTGTCTCCTCGATGTGTTTCAGCAGATCTTGGTTGCTGAATTTTGACAGGTCGCGCGGCATGAGCGGTTGCAGAATATCCATATCATCTCCTTTGTGTAGGGCAAGAACAACCCTCATTGTTGTAATGCAATAAGGAAGAGCTGTCAAAACGTGATAATAAAAAAGAGAGCCTTGCGGCTCTCTCGATTGCAAACTAATTGGAGTCCTCGGTGGGATATGCACGACTGCCAGACACCAGTCCACGAGTAATCCCCACCACGGTTTCGCAGAATCGCTGCTTGATTGCAGGGAAGGGGTCGGGAGACCTCGTCACCACCACACTTCCGAGGTCGATGATACTCAACCCATAATTAAGTGCACCGATCGCATCAGCCACCTTGCCCTCCGGCGTATACGCAGGAGTATTCGCACCAAGCGTCTGCAAGACGTTAAGCCCGATCACACGCTTGTGCATTCGCGTAGCGGCAAGGAGGTCCATGTTAAAACTCACTTCGCCGCCATTCGCAGCAAACAAAATGTCGAGCGCGCCCACATACTGCTTGCAGTATTCCGCTTCATCCCTGCAGATGCAAATTGTTGGCCCAACTGACTCATTGCTCACCCACCAGAGATACTCTGGGCAGGTAAAGCCAAGGAGCGGGATACCCTCTTTCGCTGCGACGTTCTGTGTCACCAAATCGACGCCCACGCCAGAGCTTCCATAAACCAATCGTGCATTGATCCCTCGGATCTCTCTTTTTTGTGCACGCAGGCTAGAGATAAGGAGCGAGGAAGCGAGACTTTCATATCGCCCCGGCTGGATATTGAGTGCCGTGCAGCGTTCGGCCCCAAGCTCCGAGTACCCGCTCATTCCGGACACCACAACATCTACCCCCTCTCGGTGGCGAGCCACCGCATCGGTGATGGCCTTCTTTGTCGAGATGAAACGCCCGCGAGGAAAGTTCTTGGAGAACACTCCGTTTGATTCGTTGACCCCAGATACTTTTCTCAAACTCTCGTTGCCCTCGATCGGAGCAGTGAGAACGTAGTTTCCGCCCACAACGGACAGCTTTGATTTCGCCACGAATTGCTCCTTGATTTGCCGACCCAAAAGGGTTGAGGCTTGTGTGATGAACTAGACACTGTGTGCTGTCTCAAAAATACACATTTTTACAATTTTGTCAATAGTTTGCACCCTTAGAGCTTCTGATACAGGAGCTGAAACAGCTTCTTTTGAAACTCAGCAAGCGGGGAAGACTCCACAATGAGCGCGGTTTCTGTATTGAGGTCCATAAAAGCGATCGTGTCGTTGTAGATAAGCTCGATCGTATCTTGATCGAACGCGACACCACCCTTTTCATTCTTGGGGAAGAACTTCATCGCACGCTCCATGCGATTCTTCTTTTGTGCACCGATCTCTTTTGTAGTGATGACAAAGCGCTCAAGACCCTTTGCATTACGCTTCTCGCGATAGTCCTTGGGGAGATACGAGTTGGTGCGATCAAGATCACGCTCGGCACTGATGCGATAAAATGTTCCTCCTTTGGGAAGTGTCTCAACAAGATTCGCAAAGACTGCGGTGATCCCCTTCTTGCCCTCAAAGACACGGACAAAAGGAGATTTGCCGCGCATTTTGTAACGCTCAGTAAGTTCTGGGAGGGCCTGGTCGAGCTCAGCGAGTGATGCTTCAACAAGATTGCGCAGCCGCTCCGGCGGCTCGGCGACATACACTTTGCGCTTATGCCCGGGTGGCATGGTCACTAGTTCATGTCGGTTAAGCTCCGCAAGCGCGCGATAGATCGCCGGGCGATATGCTCCGGTTTTCCGCGCAATATCAGAAACACCCAAGGGAAGCGACTCCACGAGAGTCAAATACACTGCACATGCTGTTTCGGAGAGTCCCAATTTTTTCAATAATTTTTTAATATTTTCCATGTATTGTACTAATTTTAGTACACTTAATATAACATAAAATACTATTTATTTACAATATTTGTTTAGAATGACATTATTTTTTAATACAAAATGTATTATTTTTTATGCATCAAATTTCACTTCCTGATACGCTAGCAGAGGTTTGATGGTTCATTGAAAACTTAGCTGAAAGGATTTGGCATGAAAGTGCTCGAGAAAAAACCGTTTATGGTCTTTGATTGCTTGCTCTGTCATTCAAAACTTGAGGCAGAAGTGAGTGATGTGCGGGGGTATGTCGACAGCGACGGAGACTCCTCGCACTGGCTCGAATGTGCCGTCTGCGGTTGCAAGAAATATCTCAAGAGCGCCGAAGTGCCGCCGAAAGCTTTTAAATCCAAGGCCTCCTACTGAAAGGAAATATCATGAAAGTACTCGAAGAAGGTAAGTGGAAAATGGTTTGGTCGGCAGAAATGGTATGCTCAGAAAAATCATGCGAGGCAAAGCTATTGGTCGAAGAGGCTGATGTAAAAGCAGTCGACTACTCTTCCTCCAGGAACGACTTTTATGCCGTCTGTGCAGTGTGCGGGGCGAATATGAATGTCGCGGCATCGGCCTTGCCGCTCCGGATGAAGAAGGAGCTGAACGCAAAGCGGAAATATTCTAGTTCAAGTTCCTGGGACTAACGCGCTCGTGCCGATGTTTTCATCGGCACACTTGTTACCCATCAAGACATCTATTACTCTGAAAGGAACCCTCATGGATCTCAAACAATTCATCACCGCAGTGCCCGACTTTCCCAAGCAAGGAATTCTTTTCCGCGACATGAGTCCGTTGCTTGCTGACCCTCTCGCATTTGCTGCGACGATCAGTCAGATGAAGGCGCAGTGGGCGGATAAAGACATTACGAAACTCGGAGCATTCGACGCGCGCGGATTTATTTTCGCGAGCGCTCTTGCTCACGAAATGCAGCTCCCCTTCTTTATGCTCCGCAAGAAAGGAAAATTGCCTGGCGAAACGGTCTCCGTCTCCTACGGACTTGAGTACGGCAAAGACGTGATCGAGATGCAGAAGAATGCCGTTGATGAAAACGACAACGTACTTCTTGTTGATGACGTACTCGCGACGGGCGGGACGGCTGCGGCAGGTGCCTCACTGATCGAGAAATGTGGCGGCAAAGTTGCCGGACTCGCAACGGTTATGGAGCTTGAATTCTTAGGTGGACGGAGCGTGTTCGAACACGATGTACAGGCACTTGTTGTCTATGGCGTAAACGATAAATAAAATGAAGCAACACAAAAGTGTGAAAACTGCTGATGCGATTGCAATGCTCTCGGGAAAATTTGTGCTCATTGAGCGACAGAAGTTTCCACTTGGACTCGCGCTTCCCGGCGGTCATGTCGACCCGGGCGAGGGTCCACGCGAAGCAGCGATACGAGAGTTCAAAGAAGAAACCGGACTCACGCTCAGTAATGTGCAATTCGTCGCCCGTCGACGTGGCAAACGTCGTGATCCACGGTATGCAATGAGTGAAACATCTGTCTACTCGGGAAGTGCGACCGGGATTCCCCGGGACGAGAAAGGATTTACAAAGGTGGTATTCCTCTCAAAAAAAGAGCTACTCAAGCTTCCGAAAGACCGCTTTGCATTCGATCATCACAGCATTCTGATGCAATATCTTGGACAACAATTGTGATTTTTGGGGGCCGATACGTCGGCCCTTTTTCTACCTTTCACCAAATAGCGAGGAGTCGCACAAAACTGTACTAAACACATCGGTAATGTTATTGTTTGCCCATTCTGTTCTTCACACTGAAAGGTATGTGTAATGAATTCCTATTCAACGATCTCCATTGTTACGGTTCCGGAACTTCGTGACCTCGCAGAAAGCGTTCATATCCTCATGACAAAGGAACAAGAGCGACGTGAGCACGCAGGGGAAGAAAAAACGTTCAAGGTGCGAAAAAATATCATTCTTGCGGAAATTGAGCAGTTCGCCGACCACGAAAGTATGGCCGAGATCAAGACGAGTCTCCGTCGTACTGAAGTTTTTTTCTTCTTTGCCACTCCTCCCGGAGAACCGGAGATCGGGAAGGCTCGCCTGAGTGCATATCTCAATGCGCTTCAAGGCGCCTCAACGTCGGGTGTACATCTTGTTGCTCCCTACCTCATCGGATGCCGCCAGGATCGCAGATCAAAGCCGCGAGTCTCGGTTACCACCAAAGAGATCGCGAAGATCATCCAAAGCTACGGCTGCGTACAGAGCCTCTTCACTTTTGATGTACACGCCAAACAAATCGAGCTTGCATACGACATCGCGTTTCACGACCTTTCGGGACAAGTACTGCTTGCAGGACATAGTCGCGAGGTACCCGGGTGGGATGCAACCTCTGTAGGGATCGTCTCTCCTGATGCCGGAGCTGCAACACGTGCAGACAAGTTCGAAGCGAAAACCGGATATGAACTCAAGGGCTTTGTGCACAAAAAGCGCAAAAGCCCGAACAAGATCAATCGCGGACGTTATGTCGGTGATCCAATCGCTGGACTGCACATCATCCTTCCTGACGACTTGGGCGACACCCTTGGCACCATGGCTCACGCCGCGGAGATCTTGCTCGAAGAGGGTGCACTGAGCGTCAACGCGTATCTTACGCATTGGCTCGGCAGTCCCTATCCGGTCAACAATCATCCTGAGTTGCTGACAGCGGAAGCGAAGGTGAGAAAAGCAAAACTCAGAATCGTGACCACGAACAGCATCTATCGCTCACCGCAGTACCTCAAAGATAATGCCGACATCATTACGGTAGTGCCGTGCGACCCCATGCTTGCAAAAGCAATGATCGCCTCGCTCACCCCGGCTGAAAGCGTCAGCGACCTTTCGAAATGACTTTCGCCTCGCGCAAATGCACGAGGCTTTTTTTAATTGACATTTAGATTTTTTATTGTAGTTTTATAATCATATGTTCCTCTATATATAGAAAGGAGCCTGACAATGGCTTCCCTTTTCCCTAAGCAAATTCGTGTCGTTTTCGACGAGTACAGCGTCCACGTCCCCTATGCAGTAAATCTTGCTGAGCTCTTGGGTATCCCGGTCACCGTTAACGCGCCGGTCCCCAAGAGGCACACAGACGAAGCAGCCTCACTCTTGGGGCGTGAAGCTTGGCACATGCGTGCAGCTATGCACCGTCGCGTTGAACATGCGGCCAGGAAGTATCTCAACACTCCAGACGCGATCGCGGTTTACACAGCGATCGAAGCGCCCACGCAAACAAGGGATAACCTCTATGTCTCTTGTGACACACTGGCACACCGTGGAACCCCTGTACTCTCTCCCGGAGGCGAACGCGTCGTCTTTCGCGGAAATAAAAAGGGTGCGATCTTCGTCCCCGTTGGCGACGGTCCGTCAGGTATCGTCGGTACGAAATATGCTACGGTGCTTGCACAACGACTCAACACGAACATCATTCTCTGGCACACCACCTGGCGTGATGAAAAGGTCAGGAGCGATGATCCGGCTGATCATGTATCGAAGGAAGCACAGTGTGTGCTCAACGAAACCACAATGCTCGTGAAAGAATCCGGCGTACCAGTGACGATGACAATTGAATGCGCGCCCACAGTAATTGAGGGTATCATCGGTGCTGCGTTGCGCTCGGGTGCATCACTGATCGTGATGGCGCAAGGTACGCATAAAGAATTCGGGGCATATACCGATCGTGTGCGTGCGCGCAATTGCCCGATTCCCATGCTCATTATTCCGAAGGAGGAAGCATGAACGCAACACGTGCGTATTGGTACAAGCCGTCACGGGCACTCTCAGTCGGACTCGTGTCGTGTCTCATCCGCGTTGCCATCAAGTTGACGGTGGGGATTATCGCCGCAACGCCGCTTTTAACCGGTGACGGTTTCCACAATATCGGCGATGCGGGATACATCTTTGGCGCGATACTCATCATGATCATCATGCGCTGGAAAGGCGATGTGATGCATGCAGGTGAGAACATGGGGGTTATGTTCCAATTTGGCGTCGCCTGGATGCTTGCGGGTCTGGGTGTTGTCATTGGGTATTACTCCCTACTCGGGCTTTTCCCTTGTCTTTCGTGCGAGCATTCGCTCCACAGCATCTGGCTATTCTCTGTGCTCCCGTACGCTGTACCACGCACTGTGGAAGCCGGTTCATATGGGATGATCATGGGGACGATCGGGATCTCGATCCTGATTTCCTTGGTCACCAGCGAATACCATATGCGCGCGGGGAAAGCATCAAACTACGGCATGCTCATCACCATCGGCAAAGAAACACGAAGTGATATGTGGGTCGAGGGTTCGATATTGGCCGGGTTCCTTGGAGAATATTTCTGGAACGCACCCTGGATCGAATATGCCTTTGGTCTCATCGTTATGTTCCTGATCCTCCGTACTGCCTGGGAACTTTTCTGGGAAGCGAACGATACGTTTCTGCAAGTGTCGATCGGATCAGAATTTGTGGAGGGTATCACCGCACTGGTGAACTCCACCTACGGCATCGAGCGCATTGTGAAACTCGAAACATATCCGGTCTTACAAGCGGCGCGCGTGAAAGTATGGGTCGCAACGCGAGGCGGAGCGGAAGCAAACGAAGATATCAGGAGTGCACTCCAAAATAAAATCCATGCATACGCAGCGGAAAATGGATTCTCAGAGTGCAGGCCGGACATCTTCTTTACCATGCCCGACAATGAGTGGCATCGCATCACCTTCGCTGTGGTTAAACACGGAAAGGAATGCTTCGTCGCTTCAGGTATCGCACAAGCAACACACTTGCGTGTGTGCGGCGTCAAACACGGAGAAGTGGTAAGCGGCGAGGATATCGCTGTACCGGAAACCAAAGAAGCACTCATTGCGCTCCTTCAAAAAAAACACGTGAGCATCTACCGCGCATGGAGCGAAGGCATTGCACTCCAAGAAATGCTCGCAAAAGCAAAGATCGTGTACTTGGAAACTCCAACCATTATCCCACCGGGATAAAAACACCCCGCAACATTCTTGTTGCGGGGTATTTCATAGGTTCAGTCGGGCATCGCGTCGATCGCAGCAAGCGACGTGTTGAGCCACTCCATTGATTTCACAATTGGGATCTGGATCGCACGCTCGCGTTCGAGGTCAAGGGAGCCGAGGTGCGTAGCAGGAGGAGCGACAACCCACTTGAAGGTCGTGTTATAGCTTTTGCGCACGAATCCTTTGACCCAACTCTTGAGGAGTCCCTTTTCATAACCGGGATAGACCACTGCGAGTTCGTCATCGCTCCACATTGCACGCACGATGCCATACACTTCATGCGACATCAACTTTTCCCCATAGAAGAGATGAATGCATGCGTCCAATACTTCGATGGAACCGATGTCATCTTCGTCGCGCTGATCCTTGGCAAGTTCCGCCGACTCTTCCGACGCGATCAATGCGTCGAGCGAAGCGAGGTCGTAGTATGTCTTACGCAAATGTGCGATCAATGCACGCACAACGGTCTTTGGAAGATTCCCGAGAAGCGAGTACGCCCCTGCAGTAAAATCTCCGCCGATCGTGCCATAGCCCAATGCTTTCTCGGTCATGTTACCGCAATGCACTAAGAGCGAGCCGGTTGCATTCGAGAGATTCTGCATGCGCGTCATGCGAATACGCGGCATGATATTCTGGACCGCAATAGGATCAGGCTCTTTGCCCTCCAACTGCACCCCTAGCTCTGCAAGCTCTCGTTGGTATGCTTCTTGAATGGAACGCTCTTCGAAACGCACGCCAAGTTCTGCACACAAGTCGTGCGCAATCGACTTTGTTGTCTCGGAATTAAACTCACTCGGCATCGAGACACAGCGGATAAAGCCATGGATCACTTTCTTCTTTTCCCCTTCCGGCAAATGCGCGAACTTGCGCGATGCATAAAGATGGATCAAAAGTAGCGTCAAGGCTGAGTCACGACCTCCTGAGAGTGCAATGAGTGTCGATGTGAACACACCAGACTTTTCGAAATATCCCTTATATCCGAGCACCATCGCTTCGATAAGTTCTTCGAAATATTCTTCACGGAGAGTGGGTACAGTGGTGGAAGGAAGCGCGGGGATCATGAAACTCTTCCCTGCCGGAGTCGCGTATGTGAAGGATGGATGATTCGCAGTCGGACCATCTTCACACTGTATGACATGCGGCATTGGAGAGCCGGACTTACGATACTCTTCCACGTCGATGCGACGCGTAGTGTTCGCACTGCGTGAGAGGCGCGTACGATCGAGGTCAACGACCTGCGTCCACACCTGCTCCACCCAACGTTTCGCTTCGAAAATCTTCTGTCCATTCTGGAAGACGAACCCCCCGCCGTCGAGGACGAGTGCATCCATACCACCGACACCATTGACATACAGCAGCGTACAATAGTTGTCTCCGGAACGGGTCGCGAGCATCTCACGTCGCGTACCCATAACACCCGCGCGCCACGGTGAGCCGTTGATGCTCACGATGATCTCGGCACCGGCATATGCACGACGCTTCATGGGGCCATCAGGCGACCAGCAGTCTTCGCACACTTCGACAGCAAATTTACCAAATGGGAGATCGAAAACAAGGTCGCCGAACGGAATGCCTTCTTTCTCGCCGCGCATGCTCGGGACGCCACGCGCAAATGTGCGCATATCATAGAAAACGCTGTACGTTGGTAGCTTTTCCTTTGGCACAATACCAAGAATTTTCCCCTTGTTCACCACTGCAGCGCAATTATAAACGCCGTCGTTATAAAAAACAGCAAGACCGACAACGAATGTCGTGTCGTACAACGTTGTGTCTGTCGCAAAACGCTTCAAATATTCCCACTGCTGATCAACAAAACCTTGCCATTGCACAAGGTCTTCGGCGGGGTAACCGCAAAGGACCATTTCAGATGTCACAACGATCGTCGCATGTTCTTTTGCGGCCTGGAGCGCAGCGGAAAGCACCGCCTGGTAGTTTGCCTCGATTGCGCCAACCGTAACGTCAACATTGAGACCGGCAAGTTTAATGAGTCGCATGGTATTCTTTTTAATAAGTTAATTAACAAAGTGTTATTACTCTTCGGGTGATCTGTAGAGATTGTGCTCGCGAATATATTTAGCGACTGGTGGGTGGACCAAATGATCGATTGAGAGACCTTCGTCGATGCGTTTCCTTATCTCTGTACTTGAAATTGCACTTGTCGCTTTGGGAGTAGGGTCAAGAATAATAAAGTGTGAAGGGATCTTTCCTTCTCTCTGAAGCAGCGCAGGGTCAGCATACCCATCACGCGGCAACACAGCGAACGTCCAGTCCCGCATCAGCCGTTCCCCTTCGTCCCATGTGTACACCTCGGGCTTCCCGCCGAGATGTCCGCGCGGGACAAGCACATCGACACCGGTTGCAAACACGAGCTCGTGATCGGGATATTCTTTCTGCAATTCTTCAAGTAAATATATCGTCGGGATACTATTACGAAATGCCTCACGAAGATCTATCTGAAATGGGGTCGGCTGTTTTGTTTTCCACTCATCGTCAAAGACAAGCTCGGTCATCCGCACACGATGCGCAGAGTCGATCAAGTTCGGCTTGTCGGGACGGAGTCCTGAAGGAAGCCAAAGTACCCGATCAAAATGACCGGAATGTGTGAGCAGCTCTCCAAGGTCCCGATGGGCACGCGTCACCGGATTCGCTGCCGACCCAGCCACCGCAATGTATTTCTTCTGTTGCGCGTTCATTAGTGTGTATTATACACGAACTACTCGCAAATGCAAGCACAAAAAAAGGCGAAGACCGAAGTCTTCGCCTTGTGTGTTGGGCTACTGCCTCACACAATACTTTTACTTGAACGAAAGGCGCTTAAGCTGCGGCCTCCATGGCGGGGTCGTTTGCCGCCGGAATGATGTAAGACAGGAGCCGCGTGCGAACCTCCATGTGTGTCTGGTCCTTGGGAACCGCACCATCACGGAAGGCTACTTCCAGAAGTGATGCCGCCTCTTCTTCGAGCGTGCACTCGTTCTTGGTGTGATAGACACCAGCTTCGTCACGGCTAAGTGACACCAGCCCCTTGGGACTCTTTTTACCCGGATCGGTCACCGGGTCTTTCTGAATGTCCACACGCACACCGTTGTTGATGACATGCGTGGCCTTCAGCGAGATACCCTGCGAATCACGCGAGTGATTGCGCACGATGCCGCCGATGCCGATTACGAGGTTCGACGCGGCGAATCCCATTTCCATCATCGTTTGCAGCACTCGGCGATAGCGTGCGATGTACATGCCGTCACCGTAGATCAAACCGATCTTTGCATGGAGGACCTTGTAGCCCTTCTTGTTGACCGTGTAACCGAACTCATCGGCGAGGATGCGGAGCACCCCCTTCCATTCGAGCGAGCCCTCTGGCGCATCGGGGTCACCGCAGATGATCTTCCACGGATCTCCCGAGTCGGGACGGAAGACGACCTTGCCGTCGCGCGAGAGGATCTCGTCCTTGCGCATCGGGGCAATCCGCGCGATGAAGTCGTAGACGTCACGCGTGTCCGAGACGATCGAAACGATGCCAGCGGGATACAGGCGGAGCATGTTGTCGATGTACGCCAGATCATCGCCCGAGAACGAGCAGTGGATCGAGTGTTCCGATGCCGGCACCGAGAGAATGAACGGCTGGTTACGATCGGCACCGTAGTTTCTGATCAGGAACTCGCGCGCGATCACCGTATCGCTCCCCGAGAAGCACATGAGGAAGGCAGCGCCGGTGATTGCCGCTTCTTGTTCGCTGCCGCAGCCGCGGTACCCGAAGTCGTGGCAGGCGAATTCCTTGAGAAACATCTGCTCTTCAGTGACGGTCTTCTCGTAGTACTCTTCGACGATCTGGCGATAGACGAAGACGCACGAGGCGGACGCGATCGCGTCCCACACCTTCATGATGAGGCTCTCGAGGAAACCGGGCACCCAGTGGAAGTCAGGGTGCGTATTGCGCACGGTCATGAGCACGTTTTGCACGGTCATGACTGTGCCTTCCGGAACCGCCTTGATCTCAACGGGGAAGTAGCCCAGTTCGCCCAGAGCGCGGATCTTCCGTTCCACTTCCGGCGAGTTGCTTCCGAGGATCGCCTTGCGATTCTCCAGGAACTCCTCTGCCATTGCAGGGGTGAGTCGGCGCGTCAGGTAAGTCTTGAGCCACCACTGGAGGCCGAAGAACACAGTGCGGTCGTACATCTTGTCGCTGCGTGCGACAAGGACGTCGTACACCTCGGTCGTGCCCGGCTTGTACTGCTCCATGTGACCCATCTTGTAGACGTCGACACCCAGGAGCGGGTTCATGAATGTCACATCGGCACCGAGCAGGCGGTCGAGCAGGTCGCCGATCGAATTGAAGCCGGCATCGAGTAGTCTCTTGAGCTCGCTTGTCGTAGGCACAGAAAGTACCTGCGGGGTGTGCACGCCTTGCATGCTGTGGTTGATAGCACTCATTTCAGTTCTCCTTCAAGGTTGGGGTTGAGCGATCGCTTCGAGGAAGCGATGCAAGAGTAGATAGGTTTCTTTCAGGCCTGCTGCATCGTCCAGAAGGACGTTGTAGAAGATCTTGGGAGATCGACTTTTGAAGTACGGCGGATTTTGATTGATCGCGTCGTAAGGGATCGCTCGGTCGGCGAGAAATTGCGTGATGAACGCATCGTTGTCATTTCCGGTCCAAATGATGATGAAGCACCCGGCGGCCTTCAGTCGCACGAGGAGTTTGTACATCTCGGAGAAGTCGTACGCTCCACGGACACGCTTTTCGTTCTCGTAGTGAAAATCGAATAGCGTGTTGTCGAAGTCGACCGCAACGGTCAGCCCGCCATGCTCTTGGTGGACGCGAATGAGCCGCGCGAGCTGCACATCCGCATTCATGAAGTGGTGGATCAGGGGGTCGTGCATGACACGGCTCCCTTCGTTGACGCTACTACGAGGTCGGATAGCGGTGTCACTTTCACAAAGTTGGGATCGAATGTGCCGACTGGCGCGAAGGAGTCTGTGGTGTAGATGCCATCGAGATGCTTTTGCACCTCAGCATCACCAAAGGAAAGCACCGGGTGTGAGACAATCAGGTAGGCATGTGCCGCACCGCGCTTCTTGAACTCTTGCGCGAGGCCGATGAATGTTCGCCCACCTTCGATGATGTCGTCGATGAGATAGATATCGAGGCCCGTGTAATCTGCTTCAGGCACAGTCATGCGCAGGATCTTTCCCCTGTTCTCGGGACGCGGATCACGCACTTTGCCGCAGCTTGCGACGTCATCGATGCCAAGTTCGTCAGCAAGTTTTCCGACTTTTTTGTATGCACCGGCATCAGGCGAGGCAACGCGGTATCCCGTTTTCCCTTCAAGCACTTTGCGTACGAGTTCGAGATTGGTGATCACGCGGGCTTCTTTCCCGAGGAGCGCTGCGGTAACGTCTGAGTGCGGATCGAATACGGTGACCCGGTTCCATCCGCATGAGACAATCATGCGCGCAACGACCTCGAGCGAAAGTGCTTCTCCTGGAGCGACGATGTGGTCTTGCCGACCATATGGCATGAACGGGAGGAAAAGGTGTTTTTCTTTCACCTCATCGATCCGATCAAGCGCATCAGCAACGAACATGACACTCATGATATCGTCCGAAGACGACACACGAGCAGTCACCAGAACTTTGCCGTCAAATCCAGGATCGCTGAAGGCTTCGGGAGGCACACGAACGTTGAGTTCACAGCGGCTCGGAAAAAGGAAATTCTTGATGGGAATTCCCGGTCCGAACGGAGCGAAACCTTCATTGAGGTTGATGATCATAGTTTTTTACCTTTCGTTTCAAGTTTCAAGGAGCACAACAGAAATACGGAACACTTATGCTGAACTATCACAAAATAACAGATTCGTCAACTCAGTGTATTGGTTTTTCCTCGTATTTTTATTCATCTGATAGTTAGTGTATCATATACACTATTATAATGCAAGCCCCTCACCTAGTCGCCTCTAAATATTGAAATAAAGCCTTATTTTTAGCCATTTTGCATACAGATTTTTTTATTCGAAGGCTATTTTATTAAATTTATAAAGTTTTCAAATAATATAGTTCAATAATCTCCTTGTTTTAAGTCATTATTTATACTTAGTGTATTATCCACACTTTATCCACAGATCGCATATTGCTATCAATTTTAGATAGTGTAGTATCTACACTAAGTTAGTTCCTTGAAAGGAGAAAATAATGTTCACTACGAACTTCGAACAAGCTGCAAAGCTCGTCTCTTCTGCACAATACCCGGAAGACATCTTCGCAAATGCAGAGTCCACACCAAAGATCGTCTTCAGGATTTTGAGAAAAGTGCTCCATGAGGACTTCGCTCCCATTGATAAGAAGCGGCTTGCAAAAGACACATTCAGTAAGCTGCAGATCGCATGGGAACTCACAGAGCAATTGATCGCCGACAACTCGTTTGGCAAAAAGACCAAACTCATCAGTGCGCACATTGCAACAGCGAGTGGTGCCTCATTCTTTGTTAAGTCAAAGAAGGGGGTCTACGGCGATCTCGTGATTCTTGCAGAAGGAAAGGTCTCCATTGTGTATTTAGGCAGCGACGCTGCGGGAAACAAAGTGGTTGTGAAGGTTGCTGCAAATCCCGCTTGCAATCAGTTCCTCGAGAACGAAGCCGGCAACCTGAAGCGCATGAGTGACCGATTCCCCACAACTGAGTCAGGAAGATATTTCCCGACACTTCTGGATAATTTCTTCGTGATGAATGCAGGAAACAAACTCGCTGTGAACGTATTTGCATACTGTGAGGGTTACTACCCTCTTTCTCAAGTGTGTGAAATGTTCAACGACGCGCATGAGCTTATCGATGTGCGCGCAGCGGCATGGATGTACAATCGCATCCTCGAGTCGCTCGCACACGCGCACCCTACAGGCATCGTGCATGGCGGAGTGCATCCTGACAACGTCCTGCTCCACCCCGACAGTCATCGTATCGTTTTGACCGGGTGGACATCGAGCGTTATTGTCCCTGAGAAAATTCCCTACGCATCTGCAAAACACCTTGCTCTGTACCCCAAAGAGGTTGTGGGAAATAAGGCAGATCGAAGATCCGCCTTCTCGACCGATCTCTATATGGCGGCTGCGAGTATCATCACAACGCTGGGTGGCAATGTCATCACAAAGACATTGCCCACCAGTGGGCCCAAAGAGATACGTGCGTTTCTCAACGCTCGTCTCATTGAGGAAGTTGGTCTCCGCGATAACGTAGCGATACAACAGCGAGACCGTTTCGGCGAAGTTTTGAAGAGCCTTTTTGGCCCTCCGAAATTTCATTCTTTTGTTCTACCCACTTCAAGGAGATAATCATGGGTGGCGGCTTTACTTCATCTTCAAGTCTTGGCACACTGCGCGCAGCGGCAGTTGCAATGAATCCCTCTTCGGCGGGATTCTCCTACAGTGCAAGCGCACGCGCAGTGCATCCCGATATGGATCCGTCGAAACCGAATGCCGCGGGCAGAAAGGTTCGTGAGTCCGTCGCATCAGTCGACAGTCCGGACCCGACGCCCATCGCGGTCTTTCTCGATGTGACGGGATCAATGTCGACACAACCTCAGGTTGCGGCCGATAATCTCCCCGGGCTCTATGCGCTCATCAAAGAGCGGGGATATGTGCAATACCCGCACATCATGTTCGGTGCGGTGGGTGATGCGCACGGTGATGCGGCACCGCTACAGGTCGGCCAATACGAAGCGGACGAACGCGTCCTCGACTGGCTACAAAAGATCTGGATGGAAGGCGGTGGCGGTGGGAGCCATGGGTCACTCGGCTCACATGAGGACTATGAACTCATGCTCTACTACATGGCACACCACACAGAGCTCGACTGCAACAAGCGCGGCAAGAAAGGCTACTTGATCCTCTGTGCCGACGAACTCCCTTACCCCAAGCTCGAGCGCCGTGTGGTTGAAGAGTTTCTGGGTGAGAGGATCGAGAAAGATATTTCTTTCGATGCCATCCTCGATGCGGTGAAAAAGAAATTCCATTTCTTCTACATCCTTCCGAAGAATGCATACCACGGAGAAGATGACACGGTCATCAACTTCTGGAAGGCCAGGCTTGGAGAGCACTTCGTCCGCGTTGATGACCTGTCCGATCTTTCAAGCGTCATTGCGGGACTCGTCGGTCTCTATGAAGGCGTAGATCTCGAAGACATTGTCGACGACATCAAGGCGCTCTCGGGCAACAAAGCGGCAACCTCCGCAGGGAGAGCCCTCGCCAACGTCGCTGGTGGCGCAATCAAAAAGACCGGAACTGCAGCACTTCCTCCTGGGGGTGGTACTGGTCCGGACCTGCTCTAACAGCATCTGTGTTCCTTACGGGGCGAGCTCATACCTCGCCCCGTTTTTCTTAAAAGGAGATACCATGTCACATGCAAGGATTGTTATTGATCTCGGATTTGGAGACGCAGGCAAGGGATCAATTGTTGATCACTTCGCACGCGTACATGCGTCTGACCTTGTTGTGCGTTTCAATGGCGGAGCCCAAGCAGCGCACAATGTCGTGACGGAGGCGGAGCATCACACGTTTCGACAGTTTGGATCGGGTACATTTTCTGGGACAAGAACCCTGTATGCTCGACATGCACTGTTCGATCCCATGATGCTGCTTGAAGAAGCACGGGCACTTCAACAGAAAGGTGTAACAAACGCCACCGACCTCTTCTTTGTTGAGGAAGAATGTGTAATCACAACCATCTTTCAACAAGCGATGAATCGCGTGCGAGAACTTTCGCGCAAAGAAGGTCGACATGGGAGTTGTGGCCTCGGTATCGGTGAAACTGCAAGCGACAGAGACAACACTCCGGAGATGGTTCTCCGCGTGAAAGACCTCAAAGATGCAGCGCTCACTTATGCAAAACTTGAAGTGTTGCGAAAGAAAAAGTTCGAGGAAGCGGTCGCGCTGGTGCATGACGCAAAAGATCCCAAACTCACCGCTGATCTTGAGATGCTCGGGGATCCTGAATACTCAAGGGCAGCATGCGACGCATATCGCAACATCGTCACCTATGTTCATGTGGTGGATCATGCAAAGGCGACCGCAATGCTCTCGACCGCACACGCACCGATCTTTGAGGGTGCGCAAGGTATCCTTCTTGATCAAGAGTATGGTTTCTATCCATACATCACGCGATCGGATGTGACCCCGCAAAACGCGATCGCGATGTGCAACGAAGCAGAAATTGCGCATGAGGTCACAGGACTTCTTCGCGCATATTGTGTACGGCACGGCCCGGGACCAATGCCCACCGAAGAGAACTTTCTCTCAGAAGCATTGCGGGACTACCACAATAAGTTCGACGAGTGGCAGCGCGGGTTCCGCGTCGGATACTTTGACGCAGTGCTCGCACGATACGCTATCGATGTGTGCGGAAAGGTCGACAACATCATGATCACGTGCACTGACCGCCTTCCTGAAATGGGTGAGGTGAAGATCTGTAACGAATATGCACCGGTCGAAAATGCCGATCACCTCGCTCCTCTCTCTTTGTCCGAAATAGGCAAAACAGAAAAGAGTCAGCAGTCTCTGCAACTCATGCGTCGTTCTCCCGTGTATCATGAATTTGTTTCTTCATCTGATCTGTGTTCACTTGAATATCAGTGGGCATATGCACATGAAGTGCTCCGTCTCATTGATAGAAAAATTCCTTTGCTGGGTATTTCTCGGGGGGTACGTTCTTCCGACAAATACTTCGTTTAGTTACGTCCGCACTTGTGCGGACTTTTTTATTATGGTGAACACCTACAATATCTCGATTTCTTTTACTTTTGTTGTTGCGAAACGGTAGAGGCGCGCGGGGCGATGGCGACCGCCTTCACGCTTATGGGGAAGCTCTTCAAGTATGCCGAGCTTCTCAATCTTCTTGCGAAAATTACGTTTGTCGATCATGCGGCCAAGTACCGTTTCATATGTTTCTTCAAGATCGGTAAGTGTAAATTCTTTCGGCATGAGTTTTGAAAGAAGGGTCGTGTACGTGACACGCATGCGTAAACGCGCGAGCGCAACGGCAAGTACCTCGTCATGATCATACGCAAGATCTCGTGCCGCACCGAGAGCTATCCAATGTGAGCCGTCTTGCCCTTCCCTTTCGCTCTCGCTTAACGTTTCCCACGGCACAAGAGCAAGATATGCGACCGAAACAACCCTACCACGCGGATCGCGATCGACTGACGAAAAAGTATAGAGCTGCTCAATGTAAACCTGTCCCGGTATAATTTTCGTTTTTTCAAGAAGGATGCGCATTGCCGACTCTTCTGCGGTCTCTTTCGGGAGGATAAGACCGCCAGGAAGTCCTTCGCGATCAATAAAGTGCGGCGGACGGTCAACGGGAATAACTCGCACAAAAAGTTTCTTGTCGTGAATGGTGAAAAATGCGATATCCGTCGCAAGCACTGCAAAACGGATGTGCTCTTTGGACACAATTATTTTTTGATCGTCATCTTTATTTTCGTTCTCCATAGAAAATATATTCGGATTACTATGGTGTTATTTATACACTATATATAGAAAAAAGAAAACCGCAGGTAAACCTGCGGCAAATTCACTGAGAAAACCTTAGCAAACGAGCTCTTTGTGGGACTCGCGTCGCGACGCAGTGATGATGACACCGTCCACCGCAGACTCGAACGCCACCTCGTCGAAAAAGTAGTCGGGACCAAGTTCGGCGATGATCTCTTTGGCCACCTCCATACCCTCGGCGACCGCAATGCTCGCTCCGGGAGACGGCGTGGTAACAAAGCGTGAATGGAAACCCTTGAAAATCTTATTGCCCATTTCAAGGGTTCCAGTGACGAGATTCACCAGCTGAGGACGGATCCCGCCGGCACCTTTGCGTTTTGTGATATCTTGTTCACGCAAGGTCGGGATGATCTTTCGGAACTTACCCAGCAAGCGTTTCTTGCCGATGATCGGAAGCCCGTCAAAGAACTGCTCGACGGCAAAGCCAAGAATGCCTTTTTCGAAAAGCACCTTGAAGAGACTTCGAATGCCCCGCACGGGTGAACGCGCCCAAAGCCACAAAAATCCCGGGACTGTTCCCCATTTGTTGCGCTCTGTGAACAGCACCGGAATGATCGTCGGACCCAAGCTCATGCCGACTTGCTTTGACATCACCTTCGACATCACTTTGTCGGCATGTGGGTTAGAGAAAGGTATCCCCTCAGCCTGATAGCGGTAGACTTTCCCGTTCACCATAGCCGGTGCTGACCAAAAGTTTCCCGCGATCGAAAGAATGCTGTGATCGTTTGCGTCAACGGCATTCAGCCTCTGCGCGAACGCGAGACTGTCTGCACCACACGTGACGATAAGGGCCTTCGCAAGGAAAACATCCTCGTCAGTTTCGATACGGTACAGTTCCTTTTCTCCGTCGAATGAAACGGTATCGACTTGTGTATTGAAACGCAAATCGAGGTCGGGGTTCGCCTGCTTGGCATCGTTGAGCAGCTCTCGTGCAAGGACTTGAAAATCGACAACAAGCCCGTTGTTGTCGAGAATGGCGCACACTTCTTCGTTCTCATTACGCCCCTCGATCACTTTTGGCTCGAGCATCTGGATACCCTCTCTGTCGAGAAATTCCAAGTCATTCGCAATATCCGCCCCAAGTGCTGCGAACGTCTCAAGAAGCATCTTGTAGCGCTCCTTCAGAATCGCACACTCAGCTTTTCCTACGCCCAGGATCATATGGTGTGTTTTTTCGGCCAACAGAGGATTCTGCTTGGCCCGCACCGTTCGCCACAAATACCCGGACTTGCGATAGATCGCGGCGATCTTTTCTCTCGGGTAGTTCGGTTCCACGCCGCGATGACCCGTCCCCGCGTTGGCAAGCGGGTGGGAATTGACCATCCCCGGCTCGCCATATTGTTCAAGGCCCACAACCTTCGCGTTTGTCGCGGTACAAAGTGCCCTCAGCACTCCGGCACCGGATACTCCACCCGCACCCACGACGACAACATCAACACGGTGCATACGTTTTTGGGACACTTTGTGCTCCTTTTCAACAAAACTTTACTGTATCTGAAATAACATATTTTTTATAAATAGTCAATAGAACATACCTATTTAGAGTTTACGGAAAAGCAGCTCAAATATCTTGCTTTGAAATTTTGCAATCGTCTCATTTTCGATCACGACCGCGGTCTCCGTATTGTAATCAACAACCGCAACCTTATTGCCATAGATAATCTGCGATATGTTGTACTCAAAGAGGTCGAAGTCCGGTGGCACCACTTTTACTTCACGTTCAAGCCGTATGCGTTTCCCCATTTTATTTGGCACGTTGGTGATGACCTTGCGTTCAAGGTGTTTTTGATCACGGAGTAATCGGTATTTTTTTGAAAGATACTGAGGACGCAAGTCGGCTTGCTTGTGCGCGGTTGAAGAACTATAGCGATAGTACACATCGCCCTTCTTTAATGTTTCAACAATATTATCATGGACCGCCGTGATCCCCTTGCGACCTTCAACATACTTCACGATCGGTCGACACGACATAGGTGCGCGCTGCATAAGCGTGAGCGCAGCGAGTTCATCATCAAATTGATTTGAGAGTTCAAGAAACTTTGCTTCCAGTTTTTTAGGCGACTCGGCAACATAGCGCTTGTATTTTCCTTTCAGTGATATGGTGACCAATCCTTCCTGCTCAAGCTTCCCGAGGGCCTCGTAGATCATCGTCCGGTAGAGACCTGTTTTGCGTGCGATATCCGAGACTCCCATTTTTCCATACTCGAGAAGCGCAAGATAAACGTGGCTTTCATGCCCGCTTAAGCCCAGTTTCTGAAGAAATGCGATATGTTCCATAAAGTTGTATGAAATTAATACAAGTTAATACTAGCAAAATAGCTTAAAAATACAATATCAAATCCGGGAAGCTGCCGTGACTGTGCAAGTTTAAGAAAATATTAAGACATATTTTTTATTGAACGATATATTCAACATAGACAGATCGTACCTTGAAAGGAAATACATCATGACAAACTTCAGACCTAAGATTATCCTCATCGATCAAGATGGCGTGCTCGCCAACTACACAAAAGCACACCTTAGGGCAATTGCGCGTGAATTTCCGGAATTACCGAGACTCCACGAGAGTGAAATCACCAACTGGAATACCGAGGAACACTTCCCTGAAAGCTACCGTTCTCGTATCGATGCGCTTGCACTGCGTCCCGGATTCTTTTTGAATCTAGAGCCAATCCCGGGAGCGATCGAAGCACTCGAGAAGATGCTGTTGCATGGACATGATCCTCGCATTTGCACGGCACCCAAGAAAGTTTTCGAGCATTGCGTTGCTGAAAAATTCGCATGGGTAAAGAAATATCTTGGACAAAGATTCGTCGAACGCATCGTGATGACGCGGGACAAAACATTGGTTCACGGAGACTTTCTGATCGACGACAAGCCAAGTGTTACAGGGGGGATCGCACCCGCGTGGACCCACGTGCTCTATGATCAACCCTACAACCGTACCATCGACCGCACCCGACTCACGTGGGCAAATTATCAGGAGGTACTTGGATTATGAACACAAGCAAACATATCTATTTTGTGAGGCACGGCGAGAGTGAGACAAACGCAACGGGGTTTCATTTCGGGGCGGACGCACCGTTAACAGGTATCGGAAAAAGTCAGGCAAAGGCGGTCGCAGAGCGTCTCAAGAAATACCCGATCCAGCGTGTTGTAAGCAGCCCCTATCCGCGAGCGGTGGACACTGCCGCTCCGACGGTAGTCGCATTCGGTCTTCCCTTGGAATTACAGGAAGTATTCAGAGAGCGTAAAGGCCCCAGCCTACTGTACGGTCTCCATGAAAGCGATCCGTTCGCACGAAGTGTCTGGGACACGATCGCTGCCAACTACGGCACGCCCAGGTGGAGACACTCGGACGAGGAGAACTTTGAAGACTTGCTCGCGCGTGCAAAAGAAGGACTACGATTTCTAGAGGGGCTTCCGGAAGAACATATCGCGGTATTTTCGCACGGACTCACCATCAAAATGATCTTCGCACACGTACTCTTGGGAGACCTGCTTGATGGACGTATGTTCTGGGATAACTTCATCCCCGCAAAAAATATCGAAAATACCGGCATCATGCATCTGCAGTTCACGGAGAACTTCCACAAAACAGCAAAGTATTGGAAGCTCATCTCTTGGAACGACCACGCACATCTAGGGACATTTGCACCCTAGTCAAACAAATAAAAAAACGACTGGCCTTTGGCCGGTCTTTTCTTGTTCAAAGTGGTGCGGGAGAGCTTGACAGAATTACAAAAACATGTATTGTATGCACAGTAGAATATTGCACTCAAGCTCGTTTGGGGCTGACCCAGGCAAACCACAGAGAGGTACTTTGGCAATGCGCACAATGAACGTGTATATAGGCCGTCACGGAAAATCAGAATCGAACACCACGCTGATCCGCGACTCGGGTCAAT
>OBEQ010980508.1_pt1 | contig 24028 bp, 21 predicted proteins | sample 1670901 | NCBI WGS metagenome assembly OBEQ01 (sample SAMEA104232315, study PRJEB22302) | groundwater metagenome | biome: forest; feature: aquifer; material: groundwater | place: USA | collected 2011-08-07 | depth 5.4 m | reverse complement strand
TGGTAGAGCAACGGTTTTGTAAACCGTAGGTCTAGGGTTCGAATCCCTAAGTCGGCTCCAAATAGTCTTTTAAAATGCGGGCAGATACCAAAGTGGTTAACTGGGACAGACTGTAAATCTGTTGGCTCCGCCTTCGAAGGGTCGAATCCTTCTCTGCCCACCAAAAATAAATTATTAACCGAACATATGTCACAAGAAAAATTGGCAAAGTTGGAGTGTTCAGAATGTAAGCGTGTGAGTTATTTCACAACTCGCAACAAAAAGATAAAGACACGCTTGGAATTGAAAAAGCACTGCAAACATTGTAAAAAACACAACGATTTTAAAGAAACAAAATAAGCCTTTTGGTTTATGAGTTTTTTTACTTCACTGTATAATAGTTTATATAATTTTAAATGGCTTCGTGACCAGAAGAATAATTCGAGCTGGGCTTGGGGCTATTTTTTTCTGTTAATAATTTTGGTGTCGGGATTGTCTACGATTTCTTTGGGCTTTAAATATTTTGAAGTAGCTCCAACTATTAAGAAAACCGCCTACAATGAATTACCGGAATTTCAAGCAGAAGTAAAAAATGGACAATTGCAAGTGAGTGGATTGGTTCAGCCATATATAAAAATTTTTGAAAATTTGGTGATAGTGGTAGATACGGTTTCAACCGGCACAGTGAATATAAAAAACTTTGCAAAACAAGAAGGTCAATCGGTTCTGTTGGCCACCAAAGATGCGGTTGAAGTGTATAGCGCTAGTGATAAATCTGTTAAAAGTCAGGCGATAAAAGATTTTGATGGTTTTAAAAATGATCGAGCTGGAGTTTTGAAGAATATTGATACCATATTTAGTACAAAAATGATTTGGATTGTAACGGCTATTACTTTTATTCTATTGTGGCTATTCTTAGCTGGCAGCAATTTGCTCAGCATATTATTTTTTAGCTTTTTATTTTACACTATTGCTAAACGATTAAAGTTGGATTGGAGATTTAAAGAAGTTTTTACTGTGGGGTTATTTACAATAACATTTCCATTGATTTTGACTCAGGTATCTCCAAGTTTATATCTAAACGGAGTGTTTACGTTGTTTTTTGTTGGTCTGATGTATATGGTGGTTATCAAAAAAGATAAGGTGGTAAAAGAATAAAAAGTGGTGTATAGTATTTTTGCTAACAAATAGGGGCGTAGTGAAATGGTATCACAACAGTCTCCAAAACTGTTTTTCACGGTTCGAGCCCGTGCGCCCCTGCAAGTAAAAATCAGATCAATTTGATCTGATTTTTTAATTGACGTTTTTAGCTAAAAAACGTATGATATAGCTTGAAAATAAAAATAATGAATCAGTCACACGCTCTAAAAATCCTTCAATCAGGCGACAACGTATTTCTCACCGGCTCAGCCGGCAGTGGGAAGACTTTTTTGTTGAACCAATTTATTGATTATTTAAAAAGCAATAAAACTAAAGTAGGGATTACCGCTTCTACTGGTATTGCTGCTACCCATATCAATGGTCGTACGATTCATTCTTGGTGCGGTATGGGAATTGCCAAAAAAATGAACAAAAAACAAATTAGTAAAGTGCTAAAAAGACAAGATTTATTTGATCGAATAAAAAACGCACAGGTTCTAATCATCGATGAAATATCCATGCTCGACGCCGCCTGTTTGGATTTAGTGGACAAGATTTGTAAGTCAGCCAAAAATCCGTTTTCACCATTTGGAGGACTGCAAATTGTTTTGTGTGGAGATTTTTTTCAATTACCTCCAATTGGACAAGATGCTAAATTTTCTTTTCAGGCATATTCATGGACAGAAGCGGGCATCAAAGTTTGTTATCTAGACGAGCAATTTCGCCAAGACGATTTGGAATTTTTAAAAGTTTTAAATAAAATTCGCACTAATGAAGCGGGGGAAAAAGAATTGGCAATTTTAAAAAGTAGACTACATAAAAATGTGAGTCATCTGCCGAAGGTTACCAAGCTCTATACTCATAATGTTAATGTAGACATGCTCAACGAATTGGAATTGTCTAATATTGACCAAGCGGAAAAAATATTTCAAATGGTGGAGCAAGGACCAAAAGAACTAGTTGATTTTTTAAAAAAGAGTTATCCGGTTGCTCAAGAATTGAAATTAAAATTGGGGGCGGTAGTGATGTTTATAAAAAATAATTATGAAGCTGGATATGTGAATGGCACTTTGGGAGAAGTGGTAGGTTTTGACGATGATGACTTTCCGGTGATTAAAACAAAAAATAAAAATGCTTTGGTGGCCAAACCGGTAAGCTGGAACATCGAAGAAGACGAAATAATTTTGGCGAGTATCAAACAAGTGCCATTGCGTTTGGCTTGGGCGATAACAGTACATAAAAGTCAGGGAATGAGTTTGGACGCAGCGGAAATAGATCTTTCAAAATCATTTGAACGTGGGATGGGCTATGTGGCTTTGTCGCGTGTGCGGGCGCTGGATAGTATTTGTTTGAAGGGTATCAATGAAATGGCTTTAAAAGTAAATGAAATTGTAGTAAAAAAAGACAAAGAATTTAAAAAATTATCAAATAAAAATAAATAAAGTGTCTATGATATTGTCTAAAACTGTGGTAATTTATCTATAAAAAATATGCCTGAAATTATAAAACTTCCACAATCAAAACGTATTTTTGATGTCGTTGTAACCGTTGTCTTATTCTTATTGTTATCACCATTATTTGCGTTTATTGTTATTTGGATTATTCTTGAGTGGATTTTTATTAAAGATTCTCGTGGATCGTTTTTGTATATGGAAAAAAGGGTTTCTCAAGGTAAAAAATTTAATTTTTACAAATGGCGAACATTCAAAACAAAAGTATTGGATGAAGCGCTAAATAGTGGCCGAGTTATTCAAACGACAGAATTGCAGAGTGATCCAAAAAATCTTACATATTATGGGCGGTTTCTCAAAAGAATATATATGGATGAATTGCCGCAACTGTGGAATGTATTAAAAGGTGATATGACGTTGGTTGGTCCGCGTCCTACTAATTTAGAAAATTCTGAATATTTTAAAAAATCTGGAGATTTTTCTCGCGAAATAATGATTTGTGGATTAACCGGACCTTTTCAAGCGCAAAAAGGTCATGCTATTTTATCTCAGACTAATTTGGATAAAGAATATGCAGATTTCTTGATTAAAAATCCAGGATGGAAAATAATTTTAAGAGATCTAAAAATTATTTTTCAAACTATCATAATCGTGTTAGAGGCCAAAGGAATTTAAATATGTACTTCTTGTATATTTTAGAATGTGCAGATGAGACTTTGTATACTGGTATCACAGTCGATTTGGAACGTCGAGTGAGAGAACATAATACATCTAAACTTGGTGCAAAATACACTCGCTCACGTCGACCTGTGAGGTTAGTTTATTTTAAAAAGTTTAAAAATCGATCGTTGGCTTCAAAAGCAGAATACAAACTGAAAAAGCTTTCAAGAGAGGAAAAATTTGAATTATTTACCTAAAGTCTTTTTCAAATGTCACCTGATCAAAATTGTATTTGCCAGCAAAGAATTTTATAATTTGTTTAGTGATTTTCTCTGCAGTTTGTAGACAAGCCGTAGCGCCTGGAGAGGGTGTGACATTAAAAATTATATTATCACCGATTATTTCGGCGGCGCCCATGAGCAATTTGTGCTCTTTTTTATTTACCAATTGTGGACGAATACCGCCGATACCTTTTTGAGACTTTAGATCACTTTGTTTGATGGTTGGAATAATTTTAGAAATAGTTTTTAGAAAATATTTTTTACCATATATTGGTAAATTGTAAGCGGCATTTTGACCGATAAATTTTAAAACATCCCAATCACTATGAATTTTTAAAATACTCAACAATGTGTCGAGATCAAAACCGCTAGAACGAATAAAATCTGGTAAAGTTTTGAGTGAACCTCGCTCTAACAATGGTAGAGCTAAGGCGGTTGGACCAAAACGAGTTTCTTCTGGGTTGGCAATATCTGGATCACCATGAATAGCCGCAAATGGTAGTTTTTCATTTTGGACAGTATAAACTTTGCCATATAATAATCTATGAGTCGAAGTCATATAGTCACCGATAACTGGCAATAATGAATATTCTTGACCATAACCGAGTGCTTTGGCAAATAATAAACTATGTGTGCCTAGTGCAATTATTACGACAGTGGCAGTGTACGTATCGTGGTTAGTTTTGATTTTATATTCGTTAGCTTGTTTTTTGATTGATTCTATTTTTGTATTAAAAAAAACATCGATGTTGATATTGGTATTTTCTTTGGCATCCTGTAAAAATTGGTCGGCCAATTTTCCATAGTTGACGGTAAAACGATCTTTGGAATATAGAGCACAAACTGGAATTTTTGGATCGCGTCCTTCTATAACTTTTGGTTCGATTTTGGCAATTTCCTCTCTATTTAATTTTTTTAAATTGGGAAATAATTCTTTGAATTGTTCTAAGCGATTATTTAAAAAATTTACTTCTTTTTCACCGACCGCCAAGACCATACTTTGGGTCGGTAAAAACAAGCCATCATTTTTATTTAATCGATGAAGATATTTGGCAACCATTGATGCGCCCTCGTTGACAATCTTGGCTTTTTCTAAAGTGTAGTTGGTTTCGATATCGCCATAATGTAAGGTTTGACTGTTACGTAGACTATTGGTGTTGGCTTGTCCGAGGCTAGAGTTTTTTTCCAATAAAGCAATATTTTTGATGTCGGTGTATTTACTTAGAAGATATAATAGAGATGAACCGGTAATACCGCCACCGGCGATTATTATATCGTATTGTTTATTGCTCATATTTTAACATAATGTAATAAAATACTGCCACGTTTATTTAATTGTTTGCTTGATTTTAAACGCCACTGACTTATTTTTTTTGTTTCAAATAAAGGTAGACCTGGGCCAAATGTTAATGGTTCGATAGTGAGATATAATTCATCAATTAGATTATGTTCCAGGCAGTAAGAATAAATTTGTGTTCCTCCTAGGATGCAAATTTTTTTATATTTATTTTTTTTAATTATATCTTTTAAAGATTCTATGGCTGGATTGCAATAGGTGAGTAGTGGTTGATTTTCTGGTTTTAAAGATCTGGTCAAGACGATGCAGTTTCTTTTGGATAATGGTTTAACAGCCATTTTATAGGTGGAATTGCCCACTAACACTGCCTCGCAAGTATCCAAAATTGTATGCAAAAAAATTTTGTCTTCTTTACAAGTCCAGTTGGAAAAATGATATGAATTTTTGGCGATTTTGCCATCTATAGTGGTCGCGACTACCGCAATATATTTTGACATATTTTTATTTTATCAGACTATAACGCCGTTGACAAATAGTGTTGTTGGTGTTAATTTATTTGGTCATCGGTAGTTCTGGTATTTTGCCAGAGCAAAAGATGATTTTCAGATATAGGAGGCGACAGATGCGCAATAATAGTTGGGCTCAATTGTGTCATGGTTGGGACATTCAGGCTGGAGTTGAGAATAAATTTCTTTTATCCGGTCATGACGTTACGTATGGCTATCGAGTGTCGGAAGTGACGATCGAAGGTCAGGTGTTCGTGCGGGAGCTTAGTGCTTACATGGCCGAACGTAATTTGACGCCGGCCACCGCTCTGCAAGGTATAAAGTATGGGCTGGCGAATTTGCGGGCACAGTTTGACCATCCTTTGGTCATTTGCGGCAAAGGTGGTTTGGTGCTTGATCAGAATGATCTTCCTCAGGTTCTGTACTTGTCTTGCACGGCGGGAAATCATGCTATTTTCATCCACCGTCAAGCCGAGCGGTTGGACCGGCATGTTCGTTTGCTTGTTCTGGATAAAGCCAGTTAGCGTTACTAGAAATTGATTGATACAACTCGATCATTTCCGAATTTGGCTGGCTACAACTCTCACGCGTTTAGTGCTCGGCATAACCGAGTACGACGCGTGGGGGTTTGTAATTTCATCTAGACGTGAAATTGTTTTAATGGTATATTGGTAGTTATGACTCACTTAAATTGGTTTAAATCTCATCAATGGAAACACGGTGATATTGTTAATGACAAAAGTTTGCCTGAATCACATAAATCCGTACCGATTCCAAAGTCCGCTTCTTTTTGGAGAAAAATGTTGGCTTTTTCTGGTCCTGGTTATTTAGTAGCCGTCGGTTATATGGATCCAGGTAATTGGGCCACTGATTTGGCCGGTGGTGCTAAATATGGTTATGCTCTATTGTTTGTTGTATTATTGTCCAGTTTATTTGCCATGGTACTACAATATTTATCGGCTAAGATTGGTATTGTTACTGGTCGTGATTTGGCTCAAATTTGTCGTGATAATTTTGGTAAACGAATATCTTTTTTTCTGTGGTTGATGGCCGAGGTCATGATTATCGCTTGTGATCTAGCCGAGGTTATTGGCTCAGCAATTGCTTTAAATTTATTATTTAAAATTCCATTAGCGTTGGGCGTGATTATAACGGCTGCAGATGTTTTTGTGCTGTTACTATTACAAAATCGTGGTTTTCGCTATTTGGAAGCTTTGGTTATTACTTTAGTTGGTACTGTAATGGTGGCGTTTACTTTGGAGCTAACTTTTGCCCAACCAGTTATCAGCGCGTTGTTAAATGGTTTTATTCCTACAGTCAATTTATTTACTGATAAAGAAATGCTGTATATTGCCGTAGGTATTTTGGGGGCGACTGTGATGCCACACAATTTATATTTGCATTCAGCAATAGTACAGACTCGTGCCTATGAAGAAACTGAAGAAGGCAAAAAAGAAGCTTTAAAATTTTCGGCCATTGATTCAACCGTTGCTCTGACCTTTGCTTTTTATATCAACGCCGCTATTTTAATTGTTTCAGCGGCTACATTTTATGTTCGCGGTCTAAATGGAGTAGCTGAAATTTCTGACGCTCATCAACTATTGTCGCCGTTGCTTGGCACTACTTTAGCTTCCACATTATTTGCGGTGGCTTTGCTCGCTTCAGGACAAAATTCGACTATTACTGGAACTTTGGCTGGGCAGATAATCATGGAAGGATTTTTAAATTTCAAATTAGTTCCTTGGTTGCGTCGCATGACTACCAGATTGATTGCCATTATCCCTGCGGTAATAGCGATTCTAATCTATGGTACCACTGGCCTGACAAAATTATTGATTTTAAGTCAGGTGGTTTTGAGTCTACAATTACCTTTTGCCGTTTTCCCATTGGTATATTTTACTGGTCAAAAGAAATGCATGGGTAATTTTGCAAACAGTCGCTTGTTGAATATTTTTGCTTGGTCAATTGCTTTTATAATTGTGGCTTTAAATATTTGTCTGTTAGGTTTACTTTTTACCGCTTAATTAATTAGTATTTTTAATATACTGTTGATACTTTTTTTAGTATTCTATGAAAATTATTTTTTTAGGAACAAATGGTTGGTATGATTCGATTACTGGAAATACTATAAGTACATTAATTGATAGTAAAGAAGCTTACATTATTTTAGACGCTGGTTTTGGATTGGTTAAAGCTCGGGAATATATCAAAGAAGATAAACCGGTATTTTTATTTATTACTCATTTTCACATAGATCACATTTGTGGTTTGCACGCTATCTCTAGACTAGAATTAAAGCAGCAGCTCACAATAATTAGCCACGTTGGTTTGAAAAAAATGTTGAAAAATGTTTTTAGTCATCCATATACAATGCCATTATCAGGTTTAAATTTTAAAGTAGAAGTGTTAGAACTAAAGGAAGGTAGTTATGTTCAGCCGATAAAATTTGATTGTCTTAGTTTGGAACACATCGATTATACTTTTGGTTACAGATTTTATTTGGAGAATAAAATTGTAACATATTGTAGTGATACTAAACCATGCACCAATGATTTAAAGTTGGCAGCTGGTGCCGATCTATTGATTCACGAATGTGGTTATAATGTGCAACCAGAGAATGATTTTTGGGGGCATACCGATCCTGAAGGGGCTGGGGAAGTAGCGGCCAAAGCAGGAGTAAAAAAACTCTGTCTGACTCATTTTGGACCAAATGCCTTTGAGACAAAAGCCAAAAGATATACCGGTCAAAAACGTGCGCGAAAAATATTTAAAAATACTCTAGCTACTTTTGATGGTATGGTTGTTGTTTTATAAAAAAATAAAAAATCCACCAAATAAACTAGGGTGGATTTTTTATTAATCGCTACAATAAAAATTTTATTACAGTGGTTAGCCGCGGTCCTTGGACGCGCGGGCACGGGTTAGTTTGAGTCTGCGCCACGATTTGTGGTGAAAACTACATTTGTTTTCTTTTTTGACCGATACATGAAGCCTCGTAGCTGGTCTAGCTCATCTTCATCAGTCCCGATGTCTTCGAGGGTGGCGCCGGCCTTGTCGAGATAAACAAGTAAGCGCGTCACTCGATCATCGGATTTGGGGAAGATGTAGCGACCCTCTCGCAAACGCGTCAGTAGACGATGAGCATGGCGTTTTTTGGCCACCAACACCCATTCGTTCCACTTTTCGATGCGCTCTTGTTTTGGATTCACCCAATACTCGAGCAACTTGTTCGCAAGCACAGGGGCTGGCCAGTCGTGCCAAGCTCGATCTGGATAGTGATAGAGGCCTTCCTCGAGCACTATACAGCAGCGCATTATGTAACCATCTTTGATCGATTGCACGTCGACCTTCAGGTCTTCAGTGGTGAGTTCGAGCACCTCCATCCATTGGGTCAGCAGTTTGACTTCTTCGTTGAGGTAGCCAGCACCGTTACAGGCCTCCTTGATCGTCGGCATTCGCAAATTGAGCTGTTTCCACCAGAGGCGAAGACAGATAGTCTGCATTTCACGAAACTGTTCGTGAGTGATGTTGAGATCATCGAGAGTGAACTTGAAGCGGTGGTTGTTGTTGAAGATTGATTGTTTTCCGAGCAGTTTGTAGCTAAGCCATGCGATGGCTTCGCGAGGGTTGTTGGTTTCGTTCTTCAACCCGATGAAACGGTTGTACCGACCTTTCAGCTCACGTTGGTGCGCAAGGCGACGGACGACGACGAAGAACAGGATGATGACGAGGACGGACACAAGGACGATGTTCATGGATACATTCTCCAAAAAAAGAGGTTGGGAAAGAGCGATTCTTTGCCAAACCTAGCATATTTTTAATGTTTTGTCAACCCCGGTTGAACTAAAAAAGTCCCAAAAATGAAAATTGTTATGCTGTTGAACAAAAATGATGTGGATAAGTTATGTTTGACAGGAGTTTTTGTTAGGAATATAATATACCTACACCTATGGTATAGGTATATTTAAACTAGGCTAATAAATAATAAAAAAATTATGATCGAACCATACAAAGCCAAAATAAAATTAAGTCTAAAAAAGGCACAAGGACAATTAAAATTATTGGATAAAATGGTTGAAGAAGATCGTTATTGTATTGATGTAGCTCAACAAATAAATGCCGCGATTGGTTTACTGAAACAAATCAATGTTACAATTTTGGAAAACCATCTCCAGACTTGTGGCACTAATAAACTCAGTTCCAAAAGCATAGAAGAAAAAGACCAATTTATCAAAGAATTAATTAAAACTTTTAATTTAACCGGTAAATAATTTTTATGCCTAATTTTATTGTTCCAATCAAAGGGATGCATTGTAAATCGTGTGAAATATTAGTCGAGCAAAATTTAAAAAAAGTTTGTGGTGTGGTAAAAGCTGATGTTGATCACAAGACTGGTCAAGCCGTAGTTTATTTTGATAATATTAAACCAGCACAAGAAAAAATTGCCGAGGCAATCGAAGAATCCGGTTATAAGATTGGTGTTAAAGAAAAAAACGGTTGGCTGTCCAAAGATGCTAGTGATTATCAAAATTTATTTTATGGTGCTGTGGTATTATTTATACTTTATTATGTAGCCCGTGGTTTTGGATTGTTTAATGTCAATGTTAACACTGAAAATAGTGGTTTGGGCGTAGTTTTTTTAGTTGGTTTGGTAGCCGGTATTTCTACTTGTATGGCGATGATCGGTGGTTTGGTGCTTGGAATATCTGCTCGTCATGCTGAACTTCATCCTGAAGCTAGCGCGCAACAAAAATTTCGTCCGCATCTATATTTTAACTTTGGTCGTGTAGCTGGGTTTGCCATACTGGGTGGTGTGATTGGTTTACTTGGTTCGGCGTTTAAAATATCCACTAGTTTTTTGGGTATGCTGATGGTTGTGGTTAGTTTGGTGATGATTTTCTTGGGCTTGAAATTGATAAATATTTTTCCTTTTTTACAAGATAAAAATATTGCTTTACCAAAAAGTATTGCCAAATTTTTTGGATTGGGAAAAGAAAACAAAGAATATAGCCATCGTGGCGCAATGATTTCTGGTATGGTTACCTTCTTTTTACCTTGTGGTTTTACTCAGGCAATGCAACTTTATGCGGTGAGTTCTGGAAGTTTTTCACAGGGGGCAGCTATCATGGGTTTGTTTGCATTGGGCACAGCTCCTGGGTTGCTTGGTATTGGCGGAATTTCTTCTATCTTTAAAGGCAAAAAAGCGCGTATATTTTTTGCGGCGGCCGGTCTCGCGATAATTTTATTCGGTTGGTATAATATTGGTAATGCTAGTCGTTTGTTTGACACTGGATCAAAAAATATTCCAACTTCCGCTTCCGCAACTACTACTACTGATGTACAGGTTATAAATATGACTCAGAGGTCTGGTGGTTACAGTCCCAATGTTTTTACAATAGAAAAAGGCCGTCAAGTAAAATGGGTAATTGATTCTAAGGACGCTTTTTCTTGTTCTAGTTATATTGTGATGCCCAAATTTAGTATTGGTCAGCCTTTGAAAAAAGGTGAAAATATTATTTTTTTTACTCCGACTGAAACCGGTGAAATATCATTTTCTTGTTCGATGGGAATGTTTACTGGCAAATTTATTGTTGTGGATAAAAAAGGGTGATCGGTTATTGACCTGCGGTATGAGAATTCACAGTGCTACTATTCATGTTATTTAAAATTTATTATATATGAAAACAATTCATCTCAAAATTGCTGGCATGCACTGTGAGTCGTGTGAAAAAATAATTTCAATGGAATTGTCTAATGTGCCAGGGGTAGTGAAATCAAATATTGATTCTAAAGCTGGACACGGAATGATACAAGTAGAAGATTCGGTAGTTGAGAGTGCTTTGATTGCTGCTATAAAGGTTGCTGGATTTGACTCGGAAGTTCTAAAAACTGAAAAAGAAGAATCTGAAACAATACAATTAAAAAAAAAGATTAGTGAAGCTCCGTTTAAAATTAATTTAGAATTGACAGTCACAGCCGATGGCGAAGTTACTTCAAATATTCCGACTACAGCGGTAGTACAAACTGTTTTTAAAAATAAAAGTGGCGATGAAAGTATAAATTTAAGTTTGGGCGGAATGCATTGTGCTTCCTGTTCATTGTTAATTGAAAAAAGTTTGAAAAAAGTTCCGGGTGTAAAACAAGCCAATGTAAATTTTGCGGCGGAAAAAGCTCGGATAATCTTTGATTCCAGTAAAGCTAGTGTGGATAATTTTATTAAAGCGGTCAAAGACGCCGGCTATAGCGCAGAATTATCCAGCAGTGATCCTGAAGTCGATCGTCAGAAAAAAGCTCAAGAAATAAAAGCGTTAAAAAAGAAGTTTTGGTTTAGTTTTGTCTTTAGTGTGCCGATGCTTTATTTCATGATGTTTGACTTTGTGTCTTTTTGGCCAGGACGAGTGGTGACGCCATACATTGGAATTATTTCGTTAATTTTAACTTTTCCAGTGCAGTTTATAATTGGTGCTGGGTTTTATAAAGGACTCTGGAGTGGTTTGAAAATGAAGATGTTCAACATGGATAGTTTGATTGCGATTGGTACGAGCACCGCATTTTTTTACAGCTTGTGGCAATTTATAAATTATATAATAATAAATAAATCAGCTGTCGGCTTGAATGGCGCAAAAATTCCAGAATTATATTTTGAAACAGCGGCATTTTTGATTACTTTTGTTATTTTGGGAAAATGGTTGGAAGCGCGAGCCAAAGGTGGCACTTCAGAAGCCATTAAAAAACTCATGGGAATGCAACCAAAAACCGCACGTGTGATTCGTGATGGCGTAGAAAAAGATTTGCAACTGGATGAGGTTGTAGTTGGTGATGTGGTAGTAGTTCGCCCAGGAGAAAAAATTCCAGTAGATGGGGAAATCGTCAAAGGAAATTCAAGTGTTGACGAAAGTATGTTGACTGGCGAAAGTATGCCAGTAGAAAAAAATGTTGGTGATAAAGTTGTCGGTGCGACGATAAATAAACATGGAAGTTTTGAATTCAAAGTTACTAAGGTAGGACAGGAAACAGCTTTGTCGCAAATTATCCGATTGATAGAAGATGCTCAAGGTAGTAAAGCGCCGATTCAAAATTTGGCGGATCATATTGCCGGTTGGTTTGTGCCAGCGGTTTTAGTTATTGCGGTGATTACTTTTGTGGTTTGGTTTTTCTTTTTGGGAGCTGGACTGACCTTTAGTTTGATGGCCTTCACTTCGGTGATTGTGATTGCTTGTCCGTGTGCGCTTGGTTTGGCTACTCCAACTGCGATTATGGTTGGTACTGGTAAAGGAGCCGAATATGGTGTGTTGATTAAAGGTGGCGAACCACTCGAAGCAGCTTGTAAAGTGAAGGCGATTGTTTTTGATAAAACCGGCACACTTACCAATGGGCAACCTGAAGTGACTGATATTGTCCCAGTTGGCGCTCACGATGAAGACGAGGTAATTATATTTGCAGCTGGACTTGAAAAAACTTCTGAGCATCCATTAGCGGAAGCAATTATAAAATATACACAAGAAGAAAATATTTCTTTTTCTAGCGCAACAAATTTTAAAGCGATTCCTGGTCATGGTGTTGAAGGAACAATCAATGGTAAAAAATATTATTTTGGCAATAGAAAATTAATGACTGATGTTGCCAAACTTAGTGTGGAAAATATTGAACGCAAAATGCGCAAACTGGAAGATGGTGGTAAGACGGCTATGATTTTGGCCAATGAAACTGAAGTGGTGGGATTGATTGCGGTGGCTGACACTATCAAAGAAAGTTCGTTTGAAGCGGTACAACAATTACAAAAACGTGGTTTGCAAGTATATATGATTACTGGCGACAATCGTCGTACGGCGGAAGCGATTGCTAAACAAGCTGGTATCAAAAATGTGTTGGCGGAAGTGTTGCCTCAAGACAAGGCTAACGAAATTAAAAAACTACAAGATCAAAAGATGCGGGTGGCGATGGTAGGTGATGGTATCAATGATGCGCCTGCTTTGGCTCAGGCAGATGTCGGTATCGCGATGGGTTCAGGAACTGATGTGGCGATGGAAACTGGTGGAATTGTGATTATTAAAAATGATTTGCGTGACGTACTCACTGCGATAGATCTGAGTAAAGAAACTATGAGTAAAATAAAACAGAATATGTTTTTTGCACTGCTTTATAATGTTATAGGTATTCCGATTGCCGCGCGTATATTTGTTTCCTTTGGTTTGGTTTTGAAACCAGAGTTGGCCGGACTCGCGATGGCCTTCAGTTCTATTTCCGTTGTTTCCAATTCACTGTTACTAAAAAATTTCCGTCCTCGAAAACATAATTGGTTTTCAACAGTTGCTCCGGTAATTATGGTGCTATTTTTTACTTTTATATTTTTACAGTTTGGCCGTTTGAGTGGAATGAAATAAAATATTAAATAAGAAAAAACAAAGCCCCGTATTTGCGGGGCTTTGTGGTTGACAAAATAGTGATTTTATGGTATTTTGACGAGTCGCTTTGTTGTCTTTGTTATGCTTAGAGAAAAAATAAATTATTTTTCTAAGCATGGCCGAGAATGAATCGGTCAGTTGTGTGTGCCAAGTGGCACAAGGAGTGGATATGAATCCAAAGAAGAAGAGGTTGTTGGAGTTGGTTTTGGCTCTGGCTGAGGTTGACGATCAGACTTTCGAGACCGTCTGGTCGTTGGTGTTTAGCACCAAGACCGAGTGGCAGCGTCTGATCGCTGGTACTCGCATCAGCGAAGTGGTCGGTCAGATCGAAGCGCGCATGCCTATCGAGGCGGATCCGATCTCTGACGGTGTGTTGGAGGTTGCTTGTCCCAATGGCAAGTTCGGCGAAGACGCCTTCCACCTGGTGCTGTCGAAGTATCAGCCTGTCGGTCCGGGTTCGGCGCTTCTGCACATCGCTGTGCGTGCGGTCGGCGGTGGTTCCAAACTCGTCATCACCGACCATCCCTGGACCAACCACGACGATAGTCACACCTATGTGGCTGTCTATGACCAGGAGAGCGGGACGATCTATCCCGAGCTCATCGGTGATCTGGATTCCAGTCACACGTTCCTCGTCCGTCAGAAGTAGATCTCTACCCACCCCACTTTGGCCAATCCTCATGGCCTCCACCACGGTTTTTCATTGCTGATAGAATCTTGTAGGACACCGTCCTCGATTCTTCACCCCGTGGGTTTCTATATCCACTGCATGTCAAATGTTCGCTTCGGCGAGCAGACGACATGCAGTGGCTTGTCGTTTTTGGCTATATTTGGCTTGTAATTATTTCTTTGCTATGCTAATATAAACACGCCTAAATCAGGTGTGTTTTTGTTTATTATAGAGATGTTATGTCATTTTTTACCAAAATATTTGGCGATCCAAATGCTAAAACGGTCAAAGAAATAATGCCAATTATAGAAAAGATAAATTCTTTGGAAGTAGAGATGGAAAAATTATCTTTGGAACAATTAAAAACTAAAACTAGTAAATTTAAAGAACGCCTAACCAAAGGTGAAACTCTAAATGATTTATTACCGGAAGCATTTGCAGTTGTACGCGAAACTTCCAAACGGGTTACCGGTATGCGCCATTTTGATGTTCAACTTATCGGTGGTATCGCTTTGCATCGTGGACAAATTTCGGAAATGCGTACAGGTGAAGGAAAAACTTTAGTAGCCACTTTGCCAGTGTATCTAAATGCCTTGGCTGGACGCGGTGTGCATTTGGTGACGGTCAATGATTATTTGGCTAAACGTGACGCGGTCTGGATGAGTCAAATTTATCATGCACTCGGTTTGTCTGTCGGTATTATCCAACAGCAATTAGTTTCTTATAAATACAATCCGCACAAACTACAAATTCTCGATGCCAATGGTCAAGATGCGATGAGTGAAGGTGGTTCTATCGATAAAGAGCGCGATGCCAAAGGCGCTTACAAAGTGGAATACGAATATTTGGAAACTTGCAGTCGCAAAGAAGCTTATGCTTGCGATATTACTTATGGTACCAACAATGAGTTTGGTTTTGATTATTTGCGTGACAACATGGTGGGAAGTTTGGAAGAAATGTCTCAGCGTCCATTTTATTTTGCTATCGTCGATGAAGTTGATTCAATTTTGATTGATGAGGCGCGCACTCCTTTGATTATTTCTGCTCCAGCCGAAGAAGCGGCGGATATGTATTATAAATTTGCCGACATTGTAGCGCGAATGGAACTCGATGTGGATTATAATGTTGATGAAAAAATGCGGGCGTCCACTTTGACGGAAGCTGGTTTGAAAAAAGTAGAACAAGCTTTGAATGTAGAAAATATTTATGCCGAAGGTGGGATGACGATGGTGCATCATATTGAACAGGCTTTGCGCGCGCGAGCATTGTTCAAACGTGATCGTGATTATGTAGTAGAAAATGGAGAAGTGATTATCGTGGATGAATTTACTGGACGAAAAATGCCAGGACGTCGCTATAGCGAAGGTTTGCACCAAGCTATTGAAGCCCAAGAGCATGTGAAAATTCAGCGTGAAAGTCAAACCATGGCGACCATTACTTTTCAAAATTATTTCCGTCTGTATGAAAAATTGGCTGGTATGACTGGTACAGCCGTTACCGAGGCAGAAGAATTTTCCAAAATTTATAAATTAGAGGTGGTGGTGATTCCTACCAATAAAGATAATTTGCGAGCAGATCATCCGGATAGAATATATCGCACCGAAGAGGCAAAATATCAGGCCATCTCAAAAACAGTTAAAGAATTGCAGAAAAAAGGACAACCGGTTTTGATCGGTACAATTTCGGTTGAAAAAAATGAAGAACTGAGTTTGTATTTGGAACGTGAAGGTATTAAACATGAAATTTTAAATGCCAAAAATCATGAACGTGAAGGTGAAATCATTGCTCAAGCGGGACGTGCCGGTGCAGTCACTTTGGCTACCAACATGGCCGGTCGTGGTGTGGATATTATTTTAGGTGGTAATCCACCTATCAAAGAAGAAGGGGACAAAGTACGTATTTCTGGTGGTTTGTTTGTGATTGGTACCGAACGTCATGAGAGTCGTCGTATTGATAATCAGTTGCGTGGTCGCGCCGCTCGTCAGGGTGATTCTGGTGAGACCCAGTTTTATCTTTCTACTCAAGATGATCTGATGCGTATTTTTGCTGGGGATAGAATTCGCAGTGTGATGAAGACATTGGGTGTACCAGATGATATGCCAATCGAGCAACGTTCCATTACGCGTATTATTGAAAGCGCTCAGAAAAAAGTAGAAGGTTTTCATTTTGATTCTCGCAAACATTTGCTGGAATATGATGATGTCCTCAATCGTCATCGTGAAGTAGTCTATGGAAAACGTCGTCAGATTTTGGAATTGTTTGATAAACAAAAAAATGATCAATCTGCCGGTGATAAAACATTACAAACACTGATTTTAGATATGATCGAAGCGGAAATCGAACAAGTTGTTTCTTATCATACCAATGCCGAAGATAAAAACGAATGGGATATAAAAGAAATTTCTGAAGTTGTCTCTACTATTTATCCTCTATCCGAAGAAGAAAAAAATAAAATTTTAAGTTTTGGTGAACACGGCGAACAAAAAATAGAAGCGGTAATAGAGCGCACTCACATCATCGAATATTTGACCGAACTGGCAAAGGAAAAATATCAGAAAATGTTGGTAGAAAAAATTGCCAATACAGAAATACAAATTGAAATGGAAAAACAGATTTTATTGCGTTCGATGGATTTGCTTTGGATAGATCATTTGGTGGCTGTGGATTATTTGCGTACTGGTATTGGTTTGCGTGGTTATGGACAGCGTGATCCATTGGTTGAATACAAAAAAGAAACTTTTCGAATGTTTAACGAGTTGTTGTCGGCGATGCAACATGAAGTGGTTTATTCTATTTTTAAGGTAAGCGTTGGAATGCAGTTGGCGCCAAGTGTGATGCAAAAAAGTAAAATGATTTTTAAAGGATCAGAATCTGATGGCGAAGTGACAGATATAAATACTAAAGTAAAAAATGAACAGGGAGAAAAAGTTGGGCGCAATGATCTTTGTCCGTGTGGAAGTGGAAAAAAATATAAGCGTTGCCATGGTGCGTAAATAAAATAAAAAGACTTTTGCAATTAGCAAAGGTCTTTTTTGTATTTGAATACATAATTGGATATAGAGCAGAGTGGTAGATGTTTTTTGTTTTTTTGACATTCTTTTCACACCTGCTAAAATAATATCAGCAACACTGTCAGTTGCTTGGAGTGTCTCATGCTGAGTATCAGTGGAAAATCTCCTGGAGTACAACTGGCGACAATCGTTGGTTGTGAACCAAGAAAAATCCCGGGAATGATCTTGGATCAGTGCTTGACGGACTACGTTGACGGAAATTCTGGGGTTTACAAAAGTCATCCTTGTCGGAATTGCCTGTGCGGTAGTCGTCGTCGAGCAGAGTTCTCTGGAGATTCAGATCTGGGAAATGACCAGCCGCCGCCAACCAAGAGTTTGCGAGCACGCAAAACCACACCGAATGTCGAGAAGAAGAAAATCCCAGACCAGCCTCCGCAGGATGTCCGTAGTCCAACTGTTCAGGATATCTATGAACAGCCTTGGTTTCGTGACTTGTGGGGCGACGATTTCTGTCGGAATCTTTTCGATGAGCTCGGAGGAAAGAAACGAAAAAGACGCTGATTAAGGTCAACCCAATCTTCCATAAGTATGGTTGGGTAGAGCGGTTTAATTACTACTCCGTCCGAAAGGATGTTTGGCCAACAGGTCAGTGGGAGGGAATTGTCAGACATTGGACTGCCCGCACTCACTTAAGATCGTAATTATTTATGGTTTTAAGCGACGGGCGGTTTTTTTTTATATAGACCAATCTACTAAATTATGACAGAATTTCAAGCGTTGCCATGGTGCGTAAATAAAATAAAAAGACCTCGTTATTATAACGAAGTCTTTTTTTGTTTTTTATTGACAATTATCCCAGCTAACCGGTGTGGCGGTAATAATATTTTTCCAAGCACCAGCGGACACCTCACTGTCACTGACAAATTTCCATGAAACGGGAGCATCCGCATGGCCGTATTGTTTATCGGATAAATCTCTCATACCAAGACAATCACTGAGCGCTGGTGAAATGTCTATTCCAGGATGAGTAGTGGAGGCCGAACCAAAAACGTAATCAAAATGATTAGATTTTCCGTAGCCGATTCTTTTGCCAGTTGTAGGATCCAAAATATCCGGAGTGAGCGAGTCTTCCAATTGACCATAACAAATTTTATCGTCGCGTTTCATTTCCACCCAGCGATTTTTCACAAAAGAATATCCGTCGCCGGTATCAAGTTTGGCATCGTACCAAGGAATATCTTTTTTGTGGGTGCCGTCTTGCCCGATGTCTGTATATGGTAGGGCAAGATAAAAAGAATTTTCTTTTGGTGTAAAAGCAGGTAAATAGCCGTTACGTCCAAAAGGGGAATCAACACCGCCATAATGGTTCACAGCGTGGCAATCCCAAGCGGTAGTACCACTCAATCCAGTTTCACCAATATAAAATTGTGTAGCGAGAATATTATCGTGCCAAGGGTAAGAAATGATTGTTGATTTAATTGCTGGTTTGATAACTTGTTTTTTTGGTGGTACTATTTTTTTAACTACAATAGTAGTTTTAGTTTTTTTCGCTATTTTTTTCACAGTTACTTTTTTGGCCGCTTGGGCATTCAAAGTAAAAGCGCCAAACAAGACGACAATTGAGATAAAAAATAAAAGTTTTTTATTGATTTTCATAGTATTTTTAAGTTTCGTATAAGCTTATGATTATTAATAGCGAACTGCATATAGTATCATAATAACACGGAAACGTCAACGGCACAATTTCCTCAGCCCTGCTTATTTTTAGCCAAATTTTATCCACTTGCCAAAAAAACAGAAAAGCGGTAGAATTCGGCTGTTAATTCTAATTGAAAAATTATTAATTTTATCTAATTTATGGCTAAGAATGCAAGACCGACTGTCAGTTTAACCCGTTCTCAGGTAAAATGGAGGGTATTGTGGATTGGTATTTTATTAGTTTTTTGTGCTTTGATTGTGGTTCCAACCTATGCTAACAAAGGCGTTGATTGGGTGAATAACAAGGTAAATTTAGGTTTGCCACGTCTTCCAGACAAAGGATTCAATCTAGGTTTGGATTTGCAAGGTGGTGCTCATTTGGTATATCAAGCTGACACCAGACAAGTACCCGATGCTGATCGGGTAGATGCCGTCGAAGGTGTGCGTGATGTTATCGAACGTCGTGTGCGTGGCGGTCTCGGAGTATCTGAGCCATTGGTGCAGACCACCAAAGTAGGTGAAGATTTTCGTATTATTGTTGAATTACCGGGTATAGCTGATGTGAATACCGCTATCAAGATGATCGGTGAAACTCCAGTGCTAGAGTTCAAAGAAGAAAATCATGAACCACCACGTGATCTGACCAAAGAAGAACAAAAACAATTGGATGATTTTAACAAACAGGCAGACAAAACTGCCAAACTTGCTTTGGGTGAAGCAAAGAGCAACGCGGATTTTGCTGCGGTGGTCACAAAATATACTCAAGATGATAAAACTAAAACCATTGGTGGTAATTTGGGTTTTGTTAATGATAAATTATATCCGGAAATTTATGCTTGGGCTGCTACTCACAAAGATGGTGAAGTAAGTAAAGATTTAGTAAAAAGTTTTGAAGGGCTAAATATAGTAAAAAGAATTGGTGAAAGATCTGTGACATCTACCGTTCCAGTTTCGGCGACTTCTACAACTTCTACTGTAAATGTATCCACTAAAGAGTACCAAGTAGCTCGTATTTTTATAAAAAACAAACAAAAAGGCGATATCGTGCCACCAACAGATCAATGGAAAACTACTGGTTTATCTGGTAAACAACTAAAACGCGCCGAAGTATCGACAGATTCTCGCACTGGTCAGATGCAGGTGAGTTTGAATTTTGATGAGGAAGGTACAAAATTATTTGCCGATATTACCGGTAGAAATATTGGTAAACCAGTGGCGATTTATTTGGATGGTCAGCCGATTAGTATCCCAAAAGTAAATGAAGCCATCACTAGTGGCAGTGCGGTAATTTCCGGTGGATTCACCTTACTTGAAGCCAAACAACTTTCTCAGAGATTAAATTCTGGTGCTTTGCCAGTACCGGTCGAATTGATTAGTCAACAAAAAGTAGACGCTACACTAGGTGTTGATTCGTTGGCAAAAAGTTTTCATGCCGGTTTGATCGGATTGTTGGGTGTGATGATTTTCATGGTTGTTTATTATCGTTTTCCTGGATTGTTGTCTGTATTTTCTTTGATAGTTTATGCATTACTCAGTATGGCCACCTTCAAGGTTTTGGGAGTGACCATGACACTTTCTGGTATTGCTGGTTTTATTCTCTCGATTGGTATGGCGGTGGATACGAACGTGCTAGTGTTTGAGCGTCTCAAAGAAGAATTACGTTCCGGTAAAAATTTGCACAATGCTTCCGAAGAATCGTTCCGTCGTAGTTGGCCGTCTATTCGTGATGGTCATATTGCCACACTGGTAAGTTGCGTATTCTTGGTCTGGTTTGGTACTGGTTTTGTGCAAGGCTTTGCTGTAACATTGGCTATTGGTGTATTATTTAGTTTATTCACTGCTATCATAGCCACTCGCGCAATGTCTCGTTTAGTATTCAAATGGTTTAAAGAAGATGGCAACTTATTGTTCTTGGGTTATACCAAAAAGGAGTCTTCTGAAGTAATTAATAAATAATTTGTATGAATATTCCTTTTGTAAAGTATTCAAAATTTCTTCTTACAGTTAGTGCGGTGGTAACGATTATCAGTTTAATATCATTGTTTGTTTGGGGTTTAAAACCCGGCATAGATTTTACTGGCGGTTCGTTGCTTGAAGTTAGTTTTAGTAATACTCGTCCTGACAATCAAGCTATCGAAACTGCTTTTGCCGGTCTTGGTCATAAAAATGTTGTGATTCAAAAAACTGGAGATAAGGGAGCAATAATTCGAACAGCTTTTTTGCCGGAAAACGAACATCAAACAGTTCTAAAAGGTTTGCGCACTCAATTTGAAAAAGATGGAAATGTTATGCGTGAAGATCAATTTCAAACAATCGGTGCGGCGGTTAGTAAACAGTTGCGTCAGCGTTCTATTTTGGCTGTAAGTTTGGTAATTATTAGTATCGTTGTTTTTGTGGCTTATGCTTTTCGTACGGTATCTTTTCCAGTAGCTAGTTGGAAATATGGTGTGACCGCTATCATTGCTGCTTCTCATGATGTGTTGCTCGTAGTTGGTGTTTTTGCTTTCTTGGGACATTACAATAATATTGAAGTAGATATCGGTTTTGTAGTAGCGCTGTTAACCGTGATGGGTTATTCGGTACAAGATACCATCGTGGTATATGATCGCATTCGTGAAAATCTATTACGTCGTCGTAATGTCAGTTTTAGTGAAATGGTGGACATTGGTTTAAATGAAACTTTAATGCGCTCTATCAACACCACTTTGATTACTTTGATTCCACTTTCCGCTTTGTATTTCTTGGGTGGCGCAACTATCAAAAATTTCGCTTTAGCTTTGCTAGTTGGTATCGCTAGTGGCGCTTATTCTTCGATCTTTGTAGCTAGTCCGTTGTTGGCTTATGTAGATAAATGGCAAAAAACTCATCCAAGAAAATAATCTAAATTTTTCAAGGACTCTCTCAATTCAATTGGGAGAGTTTTTTGTTTTTTAGAATTTATGTTATACTATCTGACAGTAAAGTTGTGATTAACTAAAATATTTTTATATGTCTGGTCACGGTCATAGTGAAAGTGGTTTGCGCCATCTGATTGCTTTTTTGGGCACATTGGTGGCGGTATTGGCCTTTTGGGGAGGTTACGCTTCTGGTGTCCAAGGTTGGTGGTGGACAGCTTTTGGTTTGATAATTGTTTACGGTGGAATATATAAAATTATCGACGCCTAATCTATGGAGCCATTTACTTTTTCGTCCACTTTTGGCTTTACAATCAATTGGGAGTTTTGGTCTTGGGTTTTTTCGCAACCAACCGCCGATTTGATTAAATACTTATTCGCCATTATTGGGTGGGTGGTTTTGGCTTTAATTTGTGTCAGTCTTGGCTCTCAATTGCTGGCCAATTTTCGTTCAAAAAAGGCTGGTGATCAGTGGCAACAAGTTTTATTAGCGGTGGATGTTCCTCCGTTATTTATTCAATCACCAAAAGCAGTTGAACAAATTTTTGCGCATTTGAGTGGGGCAAAAGTTGGCGTGCGTCTGGCCGAAAAGTATTGGATTGGAAAGCGACAGAAAAATTTTAGTTTGGAAATAATTTCCATTGAAGGTTATATCCAGTTTTTGATTCGTACTGAGTTAGCTTATAGAGATTTGGTAGAGGCGGCGGTATATGCTCAATATCCAGAAGCTGAAATTACCGAGGTGGAGGATTATGTAGATCTGATCCCACAAACTTATCCTAGCGAAACTCACCATATGTTTGGGGTCGAATTTCAATTGGCCGATGCGGACGCTTATCCGATTCGTACTTATCCGAGTTTTGAATATAAGATCAGCAAGGATGATGTTTTTAGTGATCCAATGGCGGCAATTTTGGAAAATTTTTCACGCATTGGTCATGGTGAACATTTTTGGTTGCAGATTATTATTGAACCAGCAGGCAATGATTGGAAAACAAAAGGAATAGATTTGGTCAAAGATATTATTGCCGGTCACGCTGGGCATCACGGGAGTACTTTTATGGCGGACGCGATTGCTGCTATTGGTAATTTTCCGATGGCTGTAGTCAAAGAATTTTTTAGATATATGAATAGTGCGGAACCGGAAGAGGCAGTTCATGAAGAACATGCCAAGCTTAGCGATCTTACTCCTGGCGGCAAGGGTACTATCGAAGCGATAGAAGAAAAAATAGCCAAATTGGGTTTTAAGACCAAAATGAGAGCTTTGTATGTAGCCAGAAATGAAGTATTTAATCCCGGACGTTGTGTAGATGGTTTTATTGGCGCGCTCAATCAGTTTCATATCCAGAGTCGCAATGCGATAGTGCCGCGGGCTATCACACATACACATTTTATATTTTTTAATCATATGAGGGAGATCTGGGCGCAAAATAAATTTTTTAAAGCGTTTGCCAAGAGAAAAATAAAAGTAGGCGGGAGTCCGTATATTTTGAATATTGAAGAGTTAGCGACACTGTGGCATTTCCCATTGCCATTTGTAAAGACACCGCTAGTACAAAAGGCTGGTGCCAAACGTGGCGAACCACCGATGAATTTACCGATAGAGGCCGACGCTGGGCCACTACGTGCCAAGGTGCGCAATGTGGATACTACGGCACCGTCGGTAGATATGCCCGAACCAGAGCCGGACGAGCTGTTGTATGGTTAAACTTTAAAACCTCCTTTTTTGGAGGTTTTTTTGTATTATTTTATTAGTTGTATACCTTTTTGTTTTAGGCCCCATTGACATTGTTGTGAATAAGAGGTAAGGTTAAATAGTTAAATAAGTATTTAATTAAATAATAGATAAATCATAATTTATGCTTAGCGAAAAAGAAATACAAGCAAATCTTCGTATCCTTAGTGACACTGACATAAGTATGGCGGCAACGTTCAAAGTCTTAAGCGATGTTACACGTTATCGAATTTTTCGTATTTTAACAGAACAACCGAAACTTTCTGTAAGCATCATCGCGCAGATTTTAAATATTTCTTTA
>OBEQ011119813.1_pt1 | contig 24034 bp, 21 predicted proteins | sample 1670901 | NCBI WGS metagenome assembly OBEQ01 (sample SAMEA104232315, study PRJEB22302) | groundwater metagenome | biome: forest; feature: aquifer; material: groundwater | place: USA | collected 2011-08-07 | depth 5.4 m | reverse complement strand
CGGCCCGCAGACCGCGTCCGGTGACCCAGCCCTCTTGACGCAGCCGGAGGAGCTGCAGTTGCTGCGCGCCCTGCGGGTGTTCCCGACGGCGGTGCAGGACGCGGCGCGGGAGCTCGAGCCGCAGCGGATCCCCCACTACCTGTCGCAGTTGGCCGGCGACTTCCACAAGTTCTACGACACCCACCGGGTCGTCACCGACGACCCGGCGCTGACCCGCGCCCGCCTGGCCCTCGTCGAGGGGGCCCAGCTCGTGCTCGCCTCGGGGCTCCGGCTCCTGGGCGTCTCCGCTCCCACGAAGATGTAACAACGGCGGTTGCATGTTGACCATTTGTCGGGGGCAAACCCTTCCGCTCGACGCGATCGCCCGGCAGTTGACCGACGCCGGCTACCGCCGCGTCCCCCGCGTCAGCGACCCCGGCGAGTGGGCGCGCCGCGGCGGTCTCCTCGACTGTTTCCCCGAAGGGTTCGACGCTCCCGTCCGGATGGAGTGGGACGGCGACACCATTCTGGCCCTCCGCAGCGTTGACCTCGAGACCGGCCGCCCGTTCTTCGACCACGCCACGGTCCTCCTGCTGCCGGCCGCCGGCCTCCATCCTCGGCGTCTGCGGACGGGGGCCGTCACCGTCGTCGGCGAGACGGCGCCAATCGAGCAGTTCGTGGACATCGAGGTCGGCGACCTGGTCGTCCACGTCACGCACGGCATCGGCCGCTACCGCGGGTTGAAGAACGCCAAGGCGGGCGCCCGCGTGACGGATCACGCCGTCCTCGAGTATGCCGGCGGCGACCGGCTCTACGTCCCGGTGGATGAGCTGGCCCTCGTCCAGAAATACCTCGGCCTCGAGGGCTACCGGCCGGCCCTCTCCACCCTCGGGACGAAGGGGTGGGAGCGGATCACATCGCGGGCCCGCGACGGGGCCCGGGCGGTCGCGCTGGAGCTCCTCGCCCTGCAGGCCAACCGGCTGAGCCAGCCCGGCCATGCGTTCCCGCCCGACACCGACTGGCAGCGAGAGTTGGAGGCGGCCTTCCCGTATCGGGAGACGCCGGGTCAGGCGCGCGCGGCGGCCGAGGTGAAAGGCGACATGGAGGCGCCGCGGCCGATGGACCGGCTCCTCTGCGGCGACGTCGGCTACGGCAAGACGGAAGTCGCCCTGCGCGCGGCGTTCAAGTGCTGTCTGGATAACCGGCAGGTCGCGCTCCTCTGCCCGACGACGATCCTGGCCGAGCAGCACGCCGTCACCTTCCGCCAGCGGCTGGGGCGGTTTCCGGTCAACGTCCAGGCCCTGTCGCGGTTCCAGACGCCGGCCGCCCAGCGCGAGATCGTCGAGGGGCTGAAGACGGGGCAGGTGGACCTCGTCATCGGCACCCACCGGTTGCTGTCCCCCGACGTCGCGTTCAAGGACCTGGGCCTCGTCATCATTGACGAAGAGCAGCGGTTCGGCGTGCGGCACAAGGAACGGCTGAAGCGGTTGCGCGCGGTGGTGGACGTGCTGACGATGACCGCCACGCCGATCCCGCGGACGCTCTCGATGGCCCTGATGGGGGCGAAGGCGATCTCCCTCATCGAGACCCCGCCGCCGCACCGCCTGCCGGTCAAGACGGTCGTCGGTGAGACGCGCGACGCCGTGCTCCGCGAGGCGATCCAGCGGGAGCTGGCCCGCGGCGGGCAGGTCTTCGCCGTGACCCCGTGGGTCCAGGGAGCCGAGACGCTCGCCCGGCGTCTGCAGGGGCTCGCCCCCGGCGCCCGCGTCCAGGTGGCGCACGGGCAGGTGCCGTCGCGGGCGCTTGAGCGGACGATGCTCGCCTTCATGCGGCGCGAGGTGGACCTGCTCGTCTCGACGGCGATCATCGAGTCGGGGATTGACATCCCCAACGCCAACACCCTCCTCGTCTTCCGCACGGAGACCTTCGGCCTCGCCGACCTCTACCAACTCCGCGGCCGGGTCGGGCGGTTTGACCGGCAGGCCTACGCCTACTTCCTGTCGGACCCCGGGACGGTCCTCACCCGCGAGGCCCAGCAGCGGCTCGAGGCCCTTCGGACATTCTCCCACTTGGGGGCGGGGTTCCAGATCGCGCTGGAGGACCTCCAGCTCCGCGGCGCCGGCAATCTCCTCGGGACGGAACAGCACGGCCACATCTGCGCCGTCGGGTTCGACCTCTACTGCCGCCTCCTGAAAGCCGAGATTGCCCGACTGAAGGGAGCCGTGGTATCATGAGCGCGTGCCCACCATGATTCCTCACCGCTTCTCTCGTGTCGCCGGCGGCCTGCTCGGCGCGCTCCTCCTGGCCGCCGTCGGCTGCAGTGGTGCCGGCGGCAAGACGCTGGCCGTGGTCAACGGGGATGTGATCACCGACACCGAGGTCAGCCGCCGGATGGAGAAATTGCCGGCGTCGTATCGCCAGGCCCTTGGCAGCGACCGCCGCCGGCTCCTCGAGGAGATGGTGCTCGAGACCCTGCTGTTCCAGGAGGCCCGCAAGCGGGGTTTGGACCGAGACCCCCAGGTCCGCGAGCTCCTCGTGGAGGCCAAGCGGCAGATCATGATCGGCCGGCTGATGGAGCAGGAAGGGCAGCGGCAGGGCTCGGTGACCGACCAGGAGATCGCCGCCTACTACGAGCAGAACAAGGCGCAGTACGCGCAGCCGGAGCGCTGGCGGGTGAGCCAGATCCTCGTGCCGACGGAGCCACAGGCCAAGGAGGTCCTGGAGCGCCTGGGCAAGGGGGAGCCGTTCGACAAGGTGGCGCAGGCAGTGTCCCAGGATCCGTCGAAGAGCAAAGGGGGCGATCTCGGCTACTTCAGCCGAGGCCAGCTCATCCCCGAGTTCGAGGAGGCCGTGTTCCAGCTCAAGACCGGACAGACCAGCGGCATCGTCAAAACCTCCCTGGGCTATCACGTCATTTATCTGGCGGATCATCAGCCGGCCCAGCAGCGCGGGCTGAGCGACGTCAAAGAACAGATCGCGCAGGATCTACAAAGTCGCCGGGGGCGGTCCCGCACGGACCGGTTCATCAGCGAGCTGCGCAAGCAGGCCCATGTGTTTATCCGCGATGACGAACTGCGGGTGAAGCCGGCGGCGCCGGCCGCCCCCGCCAAGCAGTAGCCGCCTGCCATGCCGTCTGTACGCCGTCTCCTCTTCGTCGTCGGCGCCCTCCTGGCCGCGGCGCCTGCCGTCGCCGCCGCGGCCGACCCCTCTCTGCATGGAACGCTCGACAGCCGGAACCGCATCGTCGCCGTCGTGAACTCGGACGTCATCACGGCGGAGGATGTGGCGCAGGCGATGGCGCCGCTCTCCCAGCAGTTCCAGGACACCACCTCTGCCAAGGACCGCCCGTCGAAGGTGGAGGAAGCCCAGCGGCGCGTCGTGGAGATGCTCATCAACGAGCGGTTGATGCTGCAGGAGGCCAAGACGCCGCGCACCTTCGAGGTGGCGAAGGGCCAGTGGGCCACGCCGCCCGCGGTCATGGTCAGCGATGAAGAGCTGGCCGACGCGCTGGCCGACGTGAAAGGGCAGTTCGCCAGCGAGGAAGAGTTTCTGGGTACCCTCAAGGACCATGGCATGACGCTGGACGACCTGAAGCGGCGCTACCGGGACCAGATCACCATCCAGAAACTCGTGGACCGGGAGGTCCGCAGCCGCCTCGTCGTGTCCCCATCGGAGATCGCGGCGTATTACCAGCAGCACCTGGATCGTTATCACGGCGCCGAAGCAGTGCGGTTGTCCAATCTTCTCATCCGGGTTGGCGGCGGCATGGACGACGCCCAGGCCCAGGCCCAGGCCCAGGAGATCTGGAAGGCGCTCAAGGGGGGCGCCGATTTCGTCGAGCTGGCTAAGCGCCACTCGCAGGGCCCGAACGCCGCCGAGGGGGGGATGATGGGATGGGTCGAGCGCGGGCGGCTGATGCCGGAGATCGAGCAGGCGGTCTTCGCCCTGGAGCCCGGGCAGATGTCCCCCGTCGTCAAGAGCGCGCTCGGGTATCACGTCTTCCGCCTGGAGGAGCACCGCCCGGTGCAGGCCAAGCCGATCGCCGATGTGCAGGGGGAGATCCGCAACGCGCTGCTCCAGGAGAAATTCCAGCAGCGGTACCGCGAGTGGATCGCCAAGCTGCGGGACCGCGCGTACATCACGATCAAAACACCTGCCGCGTCCTCCGATCCCGCGTCGTAATTCCCCCGCGATGATCACGCTGGCCGTCACGATGGGCGACCCGGCCGGCGTCGGTCCGTCCGTCGCGCTCCAGGCCCTGACCCCGGCCGCGCTCCGCCGCGCCGGTCCCGTCCGCGTCGTCCTCATCGGCGATGCCCGCTGGCTGCGGCGCGCGGCCCGGCGGCGCCGCCTGCCGTGGCCGTGGACCGTCGTGCGGCGGCCGGCGACCGGCCCGCGCGCCCCGAGGTTCCAGGTGTGGGACGTCGTCCGCGTGCCCGCGAGCGTCTGCCCGGGGCGCGTGCAGGCGGTCGCCGGCCGCGCGGCGCTCGAGGCGCTGGAGTGCGCCATCACACTGGCGCAGGTCGGGCAGGCGGACGCGCTGGTGACGGCCCCCGTCAGCAAGGAGGCGATCAGCCGGCCCGGTCGGCCCTGGACGGGCCACACCGAGCATCTGGCGCGCGCCTGCGGCGTCCCCCAGCCGGTCATGATGTTTGTCGCATCGCCGCTGCGGATCAGTCTCGTCAGCACCCACCAGCCGTTGGCCCAGGCGATTCGATCGCTGACGCCGACCCGTGTGGCGCACGTCGTCCGGCGGACCGTTGAGACGCTGCGGACCGATTGGAGGATCTCCCGCCCGCGCGTGGCGGTCGCCGCGCTCAATCCGCACGCCGGGGAAGGGGGTCTGCTCGGGACGGAGGAGTCGCGGTGGCTGGCCCCGCTCATCCGGCGGTTGGCCCGGCAGGTCCCGGCCGCGCTCTCCGGCCCACACCCGGCCGACACCCTCTTCCGCCAGCATGCCCGCGGGGCGTACGACGCCGTCGTCGCCCTCTACCACGACCAGGCGTTGATCCCGATCAAACTGCTGGCGTGGGAACAGGCCGTGAACGTGACGCTCGGGCTCCCGTTCGTTCGCACCTCGCCGGCGCACGGCACGGCGTTCGACCGCGCCGCGGCCGGCTCGGCCGACCCCTCCTCGATGCGCGCGGCCGTGACGCTGGCCGTCGCGCTGGCTCGCCGCCGTGCTCGCGCCCACTGACGCCAAGCGGCTCTGCCGCGAGTACGGCGTCTTCCCCAACAAAGGGATGGGGCAGAATTTTCTCGTTCAGCCCCGCGTGGCCGAGCAGATCGTCGAGGCGGTGGCCCCCGTCCCTCGCGAGACGGTCGTCGAGATCGGCGCCGGCTTCGGCGCGCTGACCGCCGCCCTCGTCGAGCGCGGCGTGACGGTCATCGCCGTCGAGCGGGACCGGCGGCTGGGGCGGGCGCTCAAGGACCGCTTCGGCGACCGGCCCGATCTGCGGCTCGTCGTGGATGACATCCTCCGCGTGGAGTGGGGAGCGTTCGGCGACGGCCCGCTCGTGGTGGTCGGGAATCTCCCGTACATGATCACAAGCCCCATCCTCGAACGCCTCGTCCGCCATCAGTCGCGCGTGGCCCGGGCCGTGTTCACCGTGCAGCGGGAAGTGGCCCAGCGGATCGCCGCCGCCCCCGGCACCAAGACGTTCGGGGCGCTCACCTGCTTTGTCCAGGCCGACTTCGCGCCGGCGCTCGTGATGGAGATCGCCCCGCGGTCGTTCTGGCCCCAGCCGGCGGTGACCTCCGCCGTCCTCCGCCTGACGCCGCGCACGCCGCCGCTGGTGACCGACGCCGAGCGGGAGCCGTTCACCACCGTCGTCCAGGCCCTGTTCCAGCACCGACGCAAGACCCTGCTCAACGGACTCCTGAACCCGGCCCTCGGCCTGACGCGCGACCGGGCGCTGGCCCTGATTCGCGACGCCATGCTCGACCCCCAGCAGCGCCCCGAGACGATCCCCGTCCCCACCCTCGCTCAGCTCGCCAAGTTAATACGAATATAGTATCTAGTCATCGGCCTTGCATTGACCGGTCTCTCGATGGCATACTAGAGATGATGCGTTTCTCCGACCGATTCTCCTGGCACCACCGCGCCGCGGCCCTCCTGGTCGTTGCGGCGCTGGCGGTTCCGTCCACGCTGCGGGCGGCACCGCCCGACCAGCTCCGCGCCGACCAGCCCCGCGGCACCGCCGTCGGCTTGGAAGAACTCCCCCGCGCCCTCGGCCGTGCCCTCGAGGCCCCGCCGGCCAGCGGCCCCTCGACAGCGCTCGGGACAGGGTTAGAAGAGGACTGGCGTGAGACGTTGGGGCGGTTGCCAGCCGCAGGGCGGTTCAGATCGTTGCCGGAACGCGAGTCGGTGTCTATTCCTCTGCAGGCGTTCAAGGTGTTGCCGCAGGAGTTGCTCCTCGTACATCTGGCCGATGAGCACCATATTGTGCTGGTCCAGTTAACCTCGGCGGGGCTCAAAGTCAGCGCGAAAGGGATCTTGGCCGTGCCGCGCACCCTGAAACTGGGCCAACCGCTGTTGGTGGGACGGACCCCCGCCGATGAGGGTAGCGATCACCGGCTGGTGCTGCCCGACCAGGATCCTTGGAAGGTGGTGTCGGGCACCCACCTGAGGATCGAACTGACACAGGCGGTTGGTGGGGAACCGGTTCTGGCGTTGACCCATCTGTCCACGACCAACGGCACGTATTTGTCGGCCGAACAGGTGGACGCGTTGCGACGGTCGCCGGCCGCCGGGCTCGAGGAGACGGAGGAGCCGCTCCGGGTCATGGTGGTGACCGATCGCATGGAGACCTTGCCGGGCGTGCAGGCGGCGGTTCACCACTGGCGTGACGAGTTTGCCGCGATGCCTAGCCCGACCGTCTGGTTCGACATGGTGCAACCAAGTTTTGTAACGACGCTATCCTCCGAGGCCCCCCCGCCGGATCTCATATTGGTTGACGCGGACAACCTCGCGGATCACGGGAAATTAGGTTTGATCGATCAAATGCTCCAGAGATCCCGCTTTGCCCATGCCCTCTCATTTGTCACGGACCTTGCGATTGTTGATAATGCCCTGAGAGACACCATCCGTCCTTTGATGGATGCGGTGGTGGCTCACCGCGAGGGAGGACGATTCCCGTCACCGGAGGCGCCGGTCGTGGCGTTTTGGCGCTCATTCCATGACCGACAGCCATCGCTGTGGCAAGGATTCGCGCGCAGCGAGTTGGGTATTCCCTTAGGCGAGATTCCCATCGGGGCCTATTACGTGAATCTCACCGGCGTCTCAGCGACAGATCGCGGTCCGGCCTTAGAATTCTCTCTCGTCAAACGGCGCGATCGGAATCTCACCGCCGGAGAGCTGACGTCGTTCCGCCAATACACGATCCAACTCATTGACACATTGCAGCCAAAACGGCTGGCTCCGACGAAGCGCCTGCACGCCAAGGCGCGTGAGATTCTGGCGACCCGGTTCTTCCTGAGGGAGGAGCTGGGTCTCACAGATTTCAGCGCGTTGAAGGACGGGACCCGTTTTCGTCTCCGAATCACCGGCCCCGGGCTGGAGCCCCAAGCCGGCGGGCTGGAGGAGGGGTCGGGGGAAGAGATGAGGATCCTTCTCTATGCCATGGTGGGCCGTTCGTTGAGCGTCCGCTCGGCGGCCGAACACTTCACCGATATCTTTGCGGCGTGGGGACGCACGTTCCCGTCCAAAACCGGCATTGTAGGGACTGCGACCGTCGTGGGTCCCGAAACGGTGAAAGGACAGAAACCCCTGGCTCCCGGTCGTCCTGCCGATCTGGCGCTGTTCCTCGCGATACCCGGTCCGGATACGAACCCCGAGGAATTGGCGGCGATCGCTGAGGAGGTCGCGGCATTCGATCGGTTGCCCAGGGCTCAGGAGGCCCCGCTGGTCGTGATCGGCGTGGCCAAGGATCAGACCACGGGTTGGCAGGTGGTCCAGATGCCCGAGGGGCCCCACCATGCTCGCATCACGCAGATGGTTCTACCCGATCTGTCGCCTGCCTGGGGCGATCGTCTCCAAGTGGTGCTTACACGGTTGGCGAGCGACGTCCTCGACCGGCGGCGCGCCGGGCTGCCGAAAGGGCAGATCTTCAATCCCAAAACGCCGGAGTTTGCGATTCTCGTGGCAGGGTTACTGGATCCGCACAGCGATGCGTCTCGCGACCTTATGCTCTCCATTTTGCAGGACCCGATGCGTCCGTTAACGCGCGTCGAGCCTGAGTTGGTCGGACGGCTGGCGACGGCGCTGACGAATGGTGATTCGCGCGATTCGACGGTCTGGGATCTCGAAGAGATCGTCAGGACGCAGGTATTGGCGCGCGATCCCCATGCCATGGCGGACCTCTGGAATTCCGTAGAGACGCTCCGGCAACTGGAGCGCGGCGGCCCTGCCTTCCTTCAAGCCCATCCCCGGGTATTGGAGGAGCTCCATCAGCTGCAGGCCCGGGCGGAGCTCGATAAGTTACTGCGCTCGGTCATGGACCAGCAAGATTTCTTTTGGGAACGGGCCACGGCGACGCCGCGGGAACCCGATCGTTTTGGGGTGGCCGTCGCCAGCTCACAGCAGCACTACCTGTTGAAGATGTTCTTCATCGAGCAAGACCAGAAACCCGAGATGATCATGAGCCTCGGCAGCATAGGTGGCGCGGCGCTCGGTGTATGGGAGCAGCAGGTGATCCAACGTTTCAGGGTCCGCATGGAGTATCGCCCGCCGGCCGGTGAGGACATCGGAATCGAAACTGTCATGAAGTTGTCGGGTAAGTCCATGGGAATCGTGTTTAAGCTCGATGCGCTTGGGCTCGTGAATCTCGACGCGGTCCACTCGGCGTTGGCACAAGGGCATCTCCGTCTTCACGTAGAAGGCCCCGGCCTCCAAGCCGAGACAGGATTGGAGGAGGCCACGGTGGAGCAGACCACCCGCACGCAGGCCGACCCCACCCTCGACCAGTACTACTAATCCCAGCCCCGCGTTGACTTGGCCGGGGGGCATGGTAAGATGATCGCCAATCTCCCATGGCCCTCGCTGCCGATCAAATCCGGTACGTTGCCACGCTCGCCCGCCTGACCCTCACCGACGAGGAAGTCCAGCGGTTCGCCGGCCAGTTGGACCAAATCCTCGCCCACGTGGACAAACTCAAGCAGCTGACGACCGACGACGTCCCCCCGACCAGCCACGCTGTCCCGATGAGCAACGTGTTCCGCCGGGACGAGCCGGCGCCGTCGCTGCCGGTCGAGCAAGGCCTCGCCAACGCCCCCCAGCGGGAAGGCCCCTTCTTCAAAGTTCCCCGCGTCCTCGAGGATGCCTGACCCCGCGCTGACCGGCCTGACGGCGCACGCCCTGCTGGACCGTCTCCGTCAAGGGGAGGTCACCCCTACGCAGGCGGTGGAGAGCTATCTCTCCCGCATCCAACAGCAGAACCCCCGTTTGAATGCCTTGATCACCGTCGAATCAGAGCGGGCGCTGGCGCGCGCAAAGGCGTTGGCGGCGGCCCCCCCGATGACAGGGTCGGCGCCGCTGTTCGGCCTCCCCATCCTGATGAAAGCCAACATTTGCGTCGCCGGCGTTCCGACGACCTGCGGCTCGAAGATCCTGCACGGCTTCAAGCCGCCGTACAGCGCGACGGTCGTCGAGCGGCTGGAACGGGCCGGGGCGGTGATCCTCGGCATGGCCAACATGGATGAGTTCGCCTTCGGCTCCTCCTGCGAGACCTCCTGCGCCGGCCCGACGAAGAATCCGTGGGACCTCACGCGCATCCCCGGTGGCTCCAGCGGCGGCTCAGCGGCAGCGGTCGCCGCCGACCTGGCGGCCGCGGCGTTCGGCTCCGACACCGGCGGCTCAATCCGCCAGCCGGCGGCGATGTGCTCCGTCGTCGGGATCAAGCCGACCTACGGCCGTGTCTCCCGCTACGGGCTGATCGCGTTCGCCTCCTCGCTCGACCAGATCGGCCCGCTGACGAAAGATGTCGAGGACTGCGCGCGGCTCCTCGAAGTGGTCGCCGGGCTCGACCCGCGCGACTCGACGTCGGCCGACCGCCCGGTGCCGACCTACACGCAGGCGCTCCGCCGCCCGGTGAAGGGCATGGTGGCCGGCGTACCGAAGGAATATTTTGTGGGAGGGCTCGACCCGGAGGTCGAGCGGGCGATGCGGCAGGCGCTCGAGGTGTTGAAAGGCCTCGGGGTCACGCTCAAAGACGTCTCGCTGCCGCACACCGAGTACGCCGTCCCGACCTACTACATCGTCGCGACGGCGGAGGCCAGCTCCAACCTCGCCCGCTTCGACGGAGTCCGCTATGGCCGGCGCGCCCAGGCCCCGACGATGATCGAGACGTTTGAGCGGACGCGCGGGGAAGGGTTCGGCGCGGAGGCCAAGCGCCGGATCATCCTCGGCACCTACGTGCTGAGCCACGGCTACTACGATGCCTACTACGCGAAGGCGCTGAAAGTTCGCACGCTGATCCAGCGCGATTTCCAGCAGGCATTCCAGTCGTGCCAGGCGATCGTCCCCCCGACGTCGCCGACGCCGCCGTTCAAACTCGGCGAGAAGCTCGAGGACCCGCTGGCGATGTACCTCTCCGACATCTACACGATCTCGGCGAACCTCGCCGGCGTCCCGGCGCTGGCCCTGCCGGCGGGATTCACGACGGGCGGGCTGCCGATCGGGATGCAGCTCATCGCCCCGCCGTTCGCCGAGGAAACGCTGTTCCAGCTCGGCGGCGCGTTCGAGCAGGCGACCGAGTGGCACACGAGGAAGCCGGCATGACCTACGAGCCGGTCATCGGGCTGGAGGTCCATGTCCAGCTCGGCACGGCCACCAAGATTTTCTGCGGGTGCTCCACGCAATTCGGGGCGCCGCCGAACAGTCAAACCTGCCCGGTCTGCCTCGGATTGCCCGGCGTGCTGCCGGTCCTCAACCGCCGCGCCCTCGAGTACGGATTGAAAGTCGCGCTGGCCCTCGACTGCCGGATCCAGCCGGTCCTCAAGTTCGACCGGAAGCACTATTTCTACCCGGACCTGCCGAAGAATTTCCAGATCTCGCAGTACGACCTGCCGCTGGCGTTCCAGGGCTCGCTGACGGTGCCGGACGCGCCGGCCCTCACCGTGCGCATCCATCGGGCACACCTCGAGGAGGACGCCGGCAAGCTGATTCACAAAGAGGGGGAACGGACGTCGCTCGTGGATTATAATCGGACCGGCGTACCGCTGCTGGAGATCGTCAGCGAGCCGGACCTCCGGGCGCCGGAGGAGGCGTACCGCTATTTACAAATGCTCAAGCAGACGCTCCAGTACCTCGACGTGTCGGACTGCGACATGGAGAAGGGGAGTCTGCGCTGCGACGCGAACGTCTCGGTGCGGCCGGCCGGCACGACGGCGCTCGGCGTGAAGGCCGAGATCAAAAACCTGAACTCGTTCAAGCATGTGCGGGCGGCGCTGGCGTACGAGATTGTGCGGCAGAGCCAGGTGCTCAGCGACGGCGGGCGGGTCGTCCAGGAGACGCGGTTGTGGGACGACGCGCGCGGCGTGACGGCGCCGATGCGCAGCAAGGAGTTCGCGCACGACTACCGCTATTTCCCGGAGCCGGACCTGGTGCCGTTCTCGCTGACCGAGGCGGAGATCGAGGAAGTCCGGCGGGCGCTGCCGGAGTTGCCGGCGCCGCGCGCCCAGCGATTCGTCACCCAGTATGGGCTCTCGGCCTACGACGCCGGCGTGCTGACGTCGGAGCGGGCGTTGGCCGACTACTTCGAGCAGGCGGTCCAGCATGGCGGCGCGCCGAAAGGGGTGGCCAACTGGATCCAGGGGGATTTGCTCGCGCTCTGCCGCGAGCGCAATGTCGAGCTCCGGGCGCTCGGCCTGCCGCCGGCGCACTTGGCCCAGCTGGTCCAACTCCTTGAGCGGAAGGTGCTCACGTCACGGATGGCGAAGGAGCTGTTGGGCCCGATGCTCGAAACCGGTGAGCCGCCGGAACCGCTCATGCGGCGGCTGGGAATGGTCCAGGTGACCGACGCCTCGGCGCTCAAAGAGGTGGCCCGCGCGGTCCTCGACCAGCAGGCGAAGGTGGTCGCCGACTATCGGGCCGGCAAGGCGCAGGCGTTGAAATTCCTCGTCGGCCAGGTGATGGCCCGGACAAAGGGCCAGGCGAATCCCGCCCTCGCCCACGAGGTGTTGGAGCAACTGTTGCGGGAGCCCGCCGCCCGCGAGAGAGGTGCATGAGATGACGCGACGATGGGTGTTGAGCGGGGTGGTCGTGGTGTCCGCGGCAGCGGTGGCGTGGGCGGCGACGGCGCCGCCGGGGCCGAAGCGAGCCGTCAAGGACGAGACGTACGCCCAACTGGAATTGCTCAGCGACGCCCTCGGGATCGTTCAGACCGAGTACGTGGATGAGGTCAAGCCGAAGGAGCTGATCTACTCGGCCATCGAGGGGATGATCAACGCCCTTGACCGCCACAGCCAGTTCCTGCGGCCCGACGAGTACGAGGAGATGCGCGTTGAGACGAAGGGGCAGTTCGGCGGGCTCGGCGTGGAGATCGGCATTAAGGAAGGGCTGCTGACGGTGATCGCGCCGATTGACGGGACGCCGGCCGACGCGGCGGGGCTCGAGCCGGGGGACCGGATCGTCAAGATTGACGGCCAGTTCACCCGCGGCATCAGTCTCCATGAGGCGGTGCAGAAGCTGCGCGGGCGGCCCGGCAGCCGGGTGGTGCTGACGATCCTCCGGGAGCCGGAGGACGAGCTGAGCGATGTCATCCTGACCCGCGCCGTCGTGAAAATCCAGAGCATCAAGGAAGCCCGGCTCGTCGAAGACAAGATCGGCTACATCCGGATCACGGAGTTCCAGGAGAACACCGCCCAGGACCTCGAGACGGCGCTGGCCACGCTCGAGCACGATGGGATGGAGGCGCTCATCCTCGACCTGCGGCGCAACCCCGGCGGGCTCCTCGACTCGGCCGTCGCCGTGGCGGAGAAATTCCTGCCGAAAGGGAAGAAGGTGGTCTTCACGCGCGGCCGGCACGAGGACCAGAACCTGGAGTTCTCGGCGCAGGCGGCGTCGCCCCATCTCGGGTTCCCGATGGTCGTCCTCGTGGACAACGGGTCGGCCAGCGCTTCCGAGATCGTCGCCGGCGCCCTGCAGGACCACAAGCGCGCCATCCTCCTCGGTGTCAAGACGTTCGGCAAGGGGTCGGTGCAGACGGTCATCCCGCTCAAGGACGGCTCGGCGGTGCGCCTGACGACCAGCAAGTACTACACGCCATCGGGGCGCTCCATCCATGGGGAGGGGATTATCCCCGACGTCGTCGCCGACGAGCGGGCGGAACCGGTCGCCGCGCCGGCGCCGGACGTCTTCGACCAGATCCAGCAGCGGGAGCATCCGGAGCCGGCGGCCAAGGCCAAGCCGGTGGATCGTCAATTGCGGCGGGCGATTGACCTCCTGCGCGGCATCCGCGTCTACCACAGCCGCCAAGGATGAAAAAACTCTCCTGGCCGGTGGGCTTCCTCGTGCTTGGCGCGGCGGCCGTGATAATCCTGGCCGTCCTGATGGCGCGTCCGCCCAATCTGGCGCGGCGGTCCGAGCAGTTGGAGGTGGAGCTCGGGCGGCAGATGGTCCAGGCGGGGGTCCGCAGCAACCGGCTGGTGGCGGAAACCACGACGCTGGCCCGCGCGTGGGGCTACTCGTACCGCGTGGTGGAGAAGACCTATGCGGTCCCCGCGCGCTTCTCCCCGGACATCTTCATTCGGGACCTCAGCCGGCGGCTGCCCAAGCAGGGATTTGAGCTGCAGCGCGTGGAGCGGCGGCAGACGCCGCACGGCACTGCCCTCATCCTCGACGCCGGCGTCCGCCGATACCGGCTCCTGCGCCTGACGCTGGAGCCGGAGGGGGCCGCGGCGGGGCCGACCCCGGCTCAACCCAAAGTGGCCATCGTGCTCGACGACTGGGGGTACAGCCGTCGCCTGGTGCCGGACGTCCTGAAGCTGAACCGGCCGGTGACCCTGGCCATCCTGCCGCACCAGGCCTATTCGACGATGATCGCCCAAGAGGTGCAGGGCAGCCGGTGTGAGGTGATCCTCCACATGCCGATGGAGCCGAAGAACGCCGAGAGTCCCCGCGAGCCCCACGTGCTGACCTCCGGGATGTCGGCGGCGGCGGTGCGGCAAATGCTCGATGCGGCGCTGGCGACGGTGCCGTACGCGAAAGGGATCTCCAACCACCAGGGTTCCAAGGCGACGGAAGACCCGGTGTTGATGCGCCTGGTCATGCAGGATCTCCGGCGGCGGCAGCTCTTTTTCCTCGACAGCTTCACGGCGAGCCGGCCCGCGTGCGAGCCGGCGGCGCGCGACGCCGGGATCCCGTTCGCCCAGCGGGCGGTCTTCCTGGACAACCAGGAAACGCCCGAGTACATCCGGCATCAGCTCCAGGCGTTGGTGGCGGCGGCTCGGCACGCCGGCGCGGCCGTCGGTATCGGCCACGACAAGCGGGTGACGCTGGAAGTGCTGCAGCAGGCGATGCCGGAGCTGGAGCAGGAGGGGGTCGAGTTCGTCGGATTGGCGGAGGTGGAAAACACGTCGTGATCGCCCTCGGCATCGAGACGTCGTGCGACGAGACGGCCGTCGGCCTCATCGAGCGCGGGACGATCCTCGGCCATAGTCTGGTCTCCAGCGTGGCGTTCCACCAGCGCTACGGTGGGGTGGTCCCCGAGATCGCCTGCCGCCACCACGTCGAGCTCATCACCTACTGCGTGGACGACGCGCTGCGGCAGGCGGGCCTGCGGCTGCGCGACGTCGGGCTCGTGGCCGTCACGCACGGCCCGGGGCTGGCCGGGGCGCTGCTCGTCGGGTTGTCGGCGGCCAAGAGTCTGAGTCTCGGGCTGGGGGTGCCGCTCGTCGGCGTGAATCACCTGCAGGCGCACTTGTACGCGGCGACGCTGGGCCAGACGCAGTGGCCGCCGAAGGCCGTCGGCCTCATCATCTCCGGCGGGCACACGGCGCTGGTGCGGCTGGAGGGCCTGACCCGCTACGCGCTCATGGGCCAGACGCGCGACGACGCCGTCGGCGAGGCGTTCGACAAAGTCGCCAAATTACTGGGCCTCGGCTACCCCGGCGGCCCCGTGATCGAGCGGACGGCGACCACCGGGGACGCGGCGCGCATGACGTTCTCGACGCCGAAGATCAAGGGGGGTACGCCGTGGGACTTCAGTTTCAGCGGTGTCAAGACGGCCGTCCTGCGCCGGGTCCAGCAGGCCCAACAGGCGGGGGAGCTGGACGACCGGTTCCGCGCCGATCTGGCGGCGAGTTTCCAGCAGGCGGTGCTCGAGGAGATCGCGGCGAAGGCCGTCTCCGCCTGCCGGGCGGCCAAGGCCCGTACGCTGATCGTTGGTGGCGGGGTGATCGCCAACCAGGCGCTGCGCGGGCGGCTGGCGGCGGCGTGCCGGGCCGCGCGCGTGCGGCTGCTCGTCCCGCCGGTGGCGCTCAGCACCGACAACGCGGCGATGGTAGCCGGGCTCGGGTACCAGCTGTACACGGTCTGCGGGGTCACGGCGCCGTTGACGCTGACCGCGGAGCCCAACCTGGGTATGCGCTGAGCGGTTGACCTCTGAAGGAAGGGGCCCAAGGGGAAACCCTGGGTTGCCCCTTGAGGTGACAGGATACTTTGTAAAGGAGGATAACGGTGGTTAGTGACGGGATGATCCTCTGGCGGTTGCTCGTCGCCGCGCTGCTCGGCGGCGCCATCGGGTTCGAGCGGGAGCTGCACGGCCGGTCGGCTGGCCTGCGGACCCACATCCTCGTCTGCGTCGGCTCGGCCCTCATCATGCTGACGGCGGAGCACCTGTTCGACGTCTACCACGGCCTCGCCTCGATTGATCCCGGGCGGTTCGCGGCCCAGGTGGTCAGCGGCATCGGCTTTCTCGGCGCCGGCACGATCCTCCAGTCGCGCGCCTCTATCCGCGGGCTGACGACGGCGGCGGGGCTCTGGGCGGCCGCCGGCATCGGCCTGGCCGCCGGCTCCGGGTTCTACATCGGGGCGTTCGGCGCGACCCTGCTGGTGCTGGCCACCCTCTACGCGCTGACGCGGTGGGAGTGGGGCCGCCTGCGCAAGAGCCGGTTCAAGTCGCTGACGCTCCACGCCACCGGCCACATCGAGCTCTTGGGCGGCATCCGGGCGGCGCTCGCGCGCCACGGGGCCGAGGTCCAGGATTTTGAAGTCCAGCGACACGACGGGCACGTGGTGTTACAATTAGCGGTACGGCTGTCGGTGTCGCGCCGAGAGGATGCCATCACGCAGGACCTCATGGCGCTGCCGGGAGTCAGTCGGGTCGCGTGGGGGATGGGGAACTGAGAGGAGGCACCTATGCTTGGCCGAGAGCGACAGAAAGGAAACGCCGCGGCGGGGACGTCCGCCGAGGAGCGGGTCCTGGAAGTGACCGCCGCCATGCAGGGGACGTTGGCGTTCAAGGATCCGGTGAATCTGCGGATCAGCGGGCGCTTTGAGGGCACGCTCGAGACGCTCGGAACCTTGACGATCGGGGAGCGGGCGCAGGTGACCGCGCAGATTACGGGGGAGGCCATCACCATTGCCGGGCGTGTCTCGGGCAAGGTCGTCGCCACGCGGCAGTTGACGCTCGTGCCGCCGGCGAGGGTTACGGCGGATCTCTGGACGCCGCGCCTGGTGGTACAGGAAGGGGCGATTCTCGAGGGAGCGTGTCACATGAGTGCGGCGGCCGACAGTCAGGCCGCGCAGGTTCTCTCGGTGGACGAGGTGGCGCAGTATCTGGAGCTGGAGCCGTCGGTGGTGCGCCAGTGGGCGTCGCAGGGCCGGATCCCGGCGGCCCGGGCCGGCGAGGGGTGGCAGTTTGACAAGGAGCAGCTCGACCAGTGGATCGCCAGCGAGCGGGCGAGGGCGCGTGAATAAGCTCCTCACCGCGGCGGAAGCCGCCCGGCGCCTCGGCCTCTCGGAGCCGGAGGTGACCGAGCTGGCGGAACGGGGCGAACTGCGGGCCCTCTGGATCGGCGGCGAGGTGCTGCGGTTCCATCCGGACGATGTGGCCGCGTGGCGTTCCCGGCGGGACGAGGTGACCCGCCCGTCGGCGCCGCGCGGCCCTGTCGTCACCGTGCAGGGGCCGCCCGCCGAGCCGTCGGCGCCGACCTCCTCGGGCAAGGGCGGGTTGACGACCGTGTCATCGCAGCCGGTCGCCGCGCCGTCCGCCTGGTGGGAGCGGTGCCTGGAGTTCCTCTACCTCTACGACGGCTACGTCGTGACCGCCCTCCTCGTCCTCACCGTGCTCGTCGCGTTCTTCATCGCCTCCCCTCGGAAATAATCAAGGAGACCGAGGCGGCGATGGCGTCCTCAACATTCCGCCGGCGTATCACCCGTCTCCTGGGCCAAGTCCGGCGGCACCGCCTCTCGGTGACCTCCGCGATGACCCAGCTCCGAGACCTCCCGTTTGCCGACCTCACCTACGCGAAGGTGGACCACCACCGGGCGCTGCGCCGGGGATTTCCCGAGGTGGTCTACGGGGCGGGCAAGACGGTCGGGCAGATCGTCGGCATCGCCGAACGCCTGCTGGCCGCCGGCCAGCCGCTCGTCGTCACGAAGGCCGGCCCCGCGGTCTACGCGCGGCTGCGGCGCGCGCATCCGGCGTTGCGGTACGACGCGCGCGCGCGACTGATCACGACTCCGATACCGACGGTGCGCCGCGGTACCGCCGCCGTCGCCGTCGTCACCGCCGGCACCAGCGACATCCCAGTGGCGGCCGAGGCGGAGGCGATCCTCCAGTTGATGGGGGTGCGCGTGGTCCCGTGCTACGACGTCGGTGTGGCCGGCCTGCACCGGGTGATGAGCCACCTGCCGGTGCTGCGGCGCGCCCGTGCGATCATCGTCGTGGCCGGGATGGAGGGGGCGCTGGCGAGCGTCGTCAGCGGCCTGGTCGCGCGGCCGGTCATCGCCGTGCCGACCAGCGTCGGCTACGGCGCGGCGTTCCAGGGATTGGCGCCGCTGCTCACGATGCTCAACAGCTGCTCGCCGGGCGTGGCCGTCGTCAACATTGACAACGGCTTCGGCGCCGGCTACTTCGCCGCCCTCCTCTGCCACTCGCGCTGAGCGCGTCCGCGCCATCCGCCCCGCTTCGGGGGTGGCCCTCTCCGGGACGGCCTCGATGGCCCCAGCGGGGCCATCGGGCCTACCGCTCGGCCTGCGCAGTCCCCGCGCCGCCGCACCCCACTCGCGGAGGCCCCGGGCCGGCGCACATTTCCTAGATGAGGAGACAGGTAGTCTTTTTTTTAGGCAATGGTTTCTCGCAAGGATTCGGATTCCCAAGCTTCCCCAAGTTATTGAAGTTGGCCCTGACCAGAGATAGCGGTAGAAGATATCGTGAGTATATAAAGCGAGCATCACAGGATCCGCGTTTGCGGCAACTCATCGAGTCGCCCTCCAGCAATGTCGAAGCCAACCTCACAGAAGTCTATCGCCAGCGTTGGGCGCTGACCTCATCGGGCGGCCAGTCGTGGGCAGAATCTGGTTTTGGCGACCTTGGCATGGTTTTGCGGAATGCATGGAATTGGCTGCATCGCTATACGATCCGCGCGATGTCAGAACCTGTATTTGATGACGCCGTTCGGTTTTTCAGCGACCTGCAACGTGAGTATCACATCGCCATTGCGACGACGAATTACGATCTTTTGCCGGAAGCAATATGTCAACGCTTGGGGCAATCGTATACAGCGTTGGGTGATGGCAATCGGGCGACCATTCCTATCCGAAAACTGCACGGATCCATTGCGTGGTGGGCGTCTTCTCGCCAGGTTTCAACGTGGGTCGCTCCTCAGTGCTGCATTGCGAGCCCGTCGTTTTATGACCTTGGGAGCGAGGGATCCATATACGATTTGGCCGAGCTCTCGCTTTCGGTGGATACGCTCGAATCCATTCAAGATCAACGCGGTCGCCAGGGTGAGAACGTCATCGTTCCTCCTAATGTTTGGAAAGAAATACCACGAACTTTTTGAGGCGCTCCTCAAAACATTCATGGCTGATTGTACGGGAGCCGCCGCCGTGTTTTTCATCGGCTATTCGTTGTCGGACGCTGACCCCGAAATCGTCTCCGCGTGCGAAAAAGGAGCTCCGCAGGCACGGAAAGTCGTTTTTATCAACCGAAATTCTGAAGTGTGTGAACGAGCAAAACAACGATTCGGAAGCGCTATCGAGATCCATCGGAAAAGATGGTGTTCCGACTTGCTGAGGGGTATTACTATCAAATAGATATTAATTAATCAACAAACCCATGATACAATGACCGATCATGCAATGGTTGACTCCGAAGCGGCGGGATTACTTCAGCAAGTTTCTGGGAGACTTGGCGGAGGCGATTTTCGCCGTGGCGTTCGCCAGTCATTTCTTTAAGGATTTCCCTGCGGCATTGCGGGTTGCATCAGGGTTCGGGTTTGTGGTATTGTTCGTCTTGAGCATGTGGGTGTGTCCACAAGAATGAGGGATTGGCGATGGAAATGCTCATTGCGGCGATGATCGTTGCGGCGATTGCGGTCATTGCCATGCTGCACGACCGGTACGTCGAGCGTCGCGCCCGCCGTCACTGATCGTCCTGCCGTATAATGGGGGCGTGAGTCAACACGCCTCTGCGCTTCGTGGTTCTCCGATCCTCTACCTTGATGGCACACGCGGGGTCACCGGCCAGGGAGTGCTGGCGGCGCTGTCGGCGCTGGTGCCGCCTTCGGTGATCCAGCGCGCGGTCGCCCGCGTGCCGACGGGACGGCGGGCGCCGAGGCCGGCGCGCGAGGTGCTGGCCGATCTCGACGCAGCCCGCTTGCCGGCGCCGGTGGCGCGGATCGCGCGGCGGATCCTGCAGCGGCTCATGTGGGCTGAATCACGGGCGCACCGGTGCGCGCCGCGGGACGTTGTCCTCCAGCAGCTCGGCCGGCCGGCGGCGCTGGCGACGCTCGTCGGCGTGGCGGCGGGGATTGCCCACGTGCGTCCGCGGCAGATCTTCGCGTCGCCGCTCTTGCTTGGCCGTCGCTGGCAGGACCATGACGGCCGATGGCGGAACGCCGTCGCTCCGGCGGTGCGGATCCTGACCGCCGGGTGGCCGGTACGGGTGAGCCGACGGCGGGTGGAATACACGACGCCGATGGGGGCGGCCATCGTCACTGCCCTGGCGCACCCCGTCTTTAATCCTTGACAGTCGAGAGAAGGTTCAGTAAGCTACACCTACGCGCGATGAAGTCCTCACCGCTCACCGACTTATCCCGTATCATCTCTGGTTTGTCGCCTCGCCCCTGGCTGGTGCTCACCGTGTGGGGGACTGCGCTCCTGCTGGCGGCGGCCCCGGCGCACGCCGGCCCGCTGCTGAAGAAGGAGGCGGTGGCCTACCGCCAATTGGGCCAGCAGTTCCAGGCGTCCGGCCAGATTGACGGGGCGATTGATGCGTACGCCAAAGCTGTCCTGAGCGATCCCTCGTCGTCCTCGGCCCATAACGACCTCGGTGTCATGTACGAGGCGAAGGGCTGGCTGGCGAATGCCGAGGCCGAATACCTTCGCGCGCTCCAGCTGAATCCCGATGACGGGGCCACGCACACGAACCTCGCCCTCTTGTACGAACAGCAGAACCGGATTGGCGAGGCGGTGCCGCACTGGCAGCGCCGCGTGACGCTGGGGTTGCCCGACGACCCTTGGGTGCAGGACGCCCGGGACCGGTTGACGCGCCACGGCGCCAGCGTGCCGGCCGCGGGCTCCGCCAAGCCGGGGAAGACCCCCAAGCCGAAGCCGGTCAAGGCGGTGGCGCCCAAGCCGGTGGTCGTGCCGCGGACGCCGCCGCCCGTGAAACCGGAGACGTCGCCGAAGCCCGTGGTGGTGCCGGCGAAGCCGGTCGCTGCGCCACATCCCGTGGTTTCTCCGAAGCCGGTGATCGTCCCCGCCAAGCTGGCTGGGCCAGCGGCGGCTGATCTCCGTCAAGAACAGCAGGCGGGGGTCCGGCAGGAGATCGCCCGCCGGAACGCGGAAGCCGCCGTGCGTCGGCAGCAGGCGCAGGCGTTGCAGCGCCAGCAGCGGGAGGCGGAGCGGCTCGCCACGCAATACACCCGGCAGGTCGCCGCGCAGAAACCGGCATCGTCTAAAACTGTTGTCGTGCCGCCGAGATCGCCGGCCGCCCCGAAGCCGGTCCTGGTCCCGGCGACGCCGCCGGTAAAGGTGCTAGCCAAGCCGACGTGGACCGCCACGACGGCGTCCCCCGCGCCGGTCGTGCCGGTCACGACCGCTGCGCAGGCCAAGGCCCTCGTGGATCAGATCGCCCGGGAGCGGCAGCGGGCGCGCGACCTCATGGCCCGAGAGCTCTACCAGCGGGGGTTGATTCTCTACCGGCAGCAGCGGTACGCGCCGGCCATCGAACAGTTCCAGCGGGCGCTGGAGATTGATCCACACCACCGGGAGAGTCAGCAGTACCTGCGGGAGGCGCAGACGGCGCTGGCCCGCAGCGGCAAGTAGCCGTCGCGCGCTGACCGAGCATTCCCACGATCTCTTCACGACTGTTTCTCATTGACGGCACCTCCTACAGCTATCGGGCGTTCTACGCGATCCGCCAGCTCAGTACGTCGCAGGGGCTCCCGACGAACGCGGTCTATGGGTTCCTCCTCATGCTGCGCCGCCTGCTCGAGACCGAACAGCCGGACTACCTGGCCGTCGCGTTCGACCTGAAGGGGCCGACGTTTCGGCACGCGCAGTATCAGGACTACAAGGTGCGCCGCAAGCCGATGCCGGACCCGCTCGTCAGCCAGCTCCCGATGATCAAGACGCTGCTGGCGGCGTACCGGATCCCGATCTTCGAGAGTCCCGGGTACGAAGCGGATGACCTGCTGGGGACGCTGAGCCGGCAGGCGACCGCGCACGGGCTGGACACCTACGTGGTGACCGCGGACAAGGATGCGCTGCAGCTGGTGGGGCCGGCCGTGAAGGTCTACCGGTTGGAGGGGGACGAGCGGATGGTGTTCGACGCCGAGCAGGTCGAAGCCACGTGGGGCGTGCCGCCGGACCGCCTGGTGGACGTCTTCACGCTGGCCGGCGACGACACCGACGACATCCCCAGCGTGCCGGGGATCGGCCGGAAGCGGGCGGTGGAGCTGATCCGGCAGTACGGCTCCCTCGACGAGTTGCTGCGTCGCCTCGACACGGTGGAGCCGGCCGCGCGCCGGCAGACGCTGCGCGAGCATGAGGAGCGGATCGCGCTGAACCGCTCGCTCGTGACGATCCGCACCGACGCCCCGGTGACGCTGGACCTGGACACGCTGCGCCGCCAGCCGCCGGACGAGGCACAGTTGATCACCCTCTTCCGCGACTGGGAGTTCAAGCGACAGTTGAAAGAGTTGACCCCGCCGGCCGCCGCGGATCTGGTGGGCTGCGCCGTTGGGGCGAGCCGCGACCAGCTGATCTACGTGAACGCGTCGGCCCCCGAGACGGCGGAGCTCGCGGCGTCGCGCCTGCGCGACCCGTCGGTCCCGAAGATCGGCCACAACCTGAAGGCGGTCCGGCTGGCCCTGGCTCGCCGCCAGCTCGAACTGCGCGGCGACCAGTTTGACACGATGGTGGCGGCGTACCTGATCAATCCGGACACCGGCGCCTACCCCTTTGAAGAATTGTGCCGCATCTATCTGGCGCGGCCCGCGGCCGAGCCGGCCGCAACGTTGTGGGATCTGCGGCAGGCGCTGGAACAGGCGCTGGCGTCGCGGGAGTTGACTCGGCTCTATCGGGAGATCGAGCACCCGCTGATTGCCGTGCTCGCGGCGATGGAAGAGGCCGGCGTGGCGATGGACGTGGCGGTCCTGCGGCAGTTGTCCGAGGAGCTGGCGACGACGCTGGCCCGCCTGACGGCGGAGATCTACGAGATCGCCGGCCGCGAGTTCAACATCAATTCGCCGAAGCAGCTTTCGGTCGTGCTGTTCGAGGAGCTGAAGCTCCCGGTGCTCAAGCGGACGAAGACCGGTTGCTCCACCGACGAGGAGGTGCTCCAGCGGCTGGCGGCCCAGCACGCGCTGCCGGCGACGATCCTGAAGTACCGGGAGCTGGCGAAACTGAAGTCCACGTACGTGGACGCGCTGCCGGCGCTCGTCTCGCCGGCGACGGGGCGGCTCCACGCGTCGTTCAACCAGACGGTGACGGCGACCGGGCGGCTCTCCTCGTCCAACCCGAACGTGCAGAACATCCCGATCCGGACCGAGCTGGGCCGGCAGATCCGCCGGGCGTTCGTCTCGCGGTGGCCCGATGGCCGCCTGCTCGCGGCCGACTACTCGCAGATCGAGCTGCGGGTGCTGGCCCACCTGTCCGGCGACGAGGCGCTGGCCGAGGCGTTCCGGACGGGGCAGGACGTGCACCGGAGCACGGCGGCGCAGATGTTCCACATCGCGCCCGAGGCGGTCAGCGACGAGCAGCGGGCGGCGGCGAAGACGATCAACTTCGGCATCGTGTACGGGATGACGCCGTTCGGCCTGTCGAAAGAGCTGGGGGTGGACGTCCCGCAGGCGGAGGCGTTCATCACGCAGTACTTCCAGCGGTACCCGAAGGTGAAGACGTACCTCGAGCGGTCGCTGGCCGAGACGCGGCGGCTGGGCTACTGCACGACGCTCCATCAGCGCCGGCGGTACATCCCGCAGCTGTCGTCGGAGAACCTGCAGGTCCGGCAGTTCGCCGAGCGGACGGCGATCAACGCGCCGATCCAGGGCTCCGCCGCCGATCTCATCAAGGTGGCGATGCTGCGGATCCACGAGGCGCTGCGGGCGAAGGGCTTGCGGACGCTGATGGTCCTGCAGGTGCATGACGAGCTGGTGTTCGATGTGCCCGCAGGCGAGCTGGACGCGGTGCGGGCGATGGTCACGGAGCTCATGACGTCCGCGTGCACGCTGTCGGTGCCGGTCCAGGTGCACGTCAACGCCGGGCGCAACTGGTTGGAGGCGGCGCATTAAATGAACATCGCGATAGTGGCCAGCGAAGGAGTCCCGTTCGCCAAGACGGGCGGGCTCGCCGACGTCGTCGGCGCGCTCCCGCTGGCATTGG
>OBEQ010184575.1_pt1 | contig 24037 bp, 27 predicted proteins | sample 1670901 | NCBI WGS metagenome assembly OBEQ01 (sample SAMEA104232315, study PRJEB22302) | groundwater metagenome | biome: forest; feature: aquifer; material: groundwater | place: USA | collected 2011-08-07 | depth 5.4 m | reverse complement strand
GATTTTCTGAATTAGAAGTTTTCGCGGCATATTGGGATTATTATCAAATGATGGATTTTTGTGAACAGTTAGTGAAAAACGTGGTGCAAGCGGTGTATGGCACGCTCGAATTTCAATTTAAAGATCACCGTATTTCGGTGGAGCATTCATTTGCTCGCATCACATTTCATGATGCCGTGCACAAAGCAGTGGGCATTGACTTGAATGAGGAGGATGAACACAGTCTTCGTGCTAAACTGCATGATCTCAAAATTGAAGCACCACCGCATGCCGATTTTGGTAAATTATGTGACTATTTGTACAAAGCTAAAGTACGACCTGGGCTAGTTCAACCCACTTTTTTGATTGATCATCCGATTGAGCTCTCCCCCTTAGCCAAGAAGAGTAGTAATAAAACCGTGCAGCGGTTTCAATTAATTATGGCGGGTGAATTTGAATTGTGTAATGCCTTCACTGAGCTTAATGACCCGATTGACCAGAAGGCCAGATTTGAACAGCAAGCGGCCTTGAAAGAACGGGGTGATGAAGAAGCACAGCCATATGACGCTGACTACATTCGGGCGTTAGAGTATGGCATGCCGCCAACAGCTGGGTTTGGCATGGGCATCGACCGGTTTGTAGCTTTGCTGACTGATTCCCACAGCTTACGAGAAATTATTTTGTTTCCATTTATGCGTCCGAAAGGAACTGATGCTTGATATTGAACTTATCCGTAATCAACCTGACCAGGTAAAGAAGGCTATCGTGCGCAAGGGTGCAAACCCTGAGTTAGTAGATGATGCCAAAAGGCTCGACAAAGAGAAGCGACGCGTCCAATTAGAAGTAGAGGCATTTCAAACTAATCTTAACCGTATCTCGAAAGAGATTGCCGGCCAGTTTGGACAGCGCAAGCTCGATTTGTTGAAAGAAGCCTCGGAGCTCTCTTCAGAAATAGATAAGCACAAACCAGATCTGGAGAAGCTTGAGTCTGAGCTGAGTGCAATTATGTCTCGGATTCCAAATATGCCCCTAGATACAGTTCCAAATGGTAAAGACGAGTCTGACAACAAGGTAGTGCGTGAGGTAGGCAAAAAACCGACATTTGGGTTTACTGCTAAAGATCATGTCGAGCTTAGTGAACAGCTAGGATTACTCGATACAGCACGCGCAGCCAAAGTGAGCGGAACCAGATTTACCTATATGACCGGGAAATTAGTTAATCTACAATTTGCTCTTATCCAACATGCCCTCAATGTGCTATCGGACCAGTCGATATTGTCCGAAATTATTACTAAAAATCATTTCAATGTTCCTAATCACGTATTTACCCCAGTAGTACCACCGGTCTTCATTAAACCCGAGGTGTTTGAAAAAATGGCGCGACTTGAGCCAAAGGAAGAGCGTTACTATATTCCTACCGATGACCTGTATTTGGCCGGTAGTGCAGAACATACCTTAGGCCCACTGCATATGGATGAAACCATTCCAGAAAGCGAGATGCCACTAAGATATGTTGGCTACTCAACTTCTTTTCGTCGTGAAGCAGGTTCGTATGGTAAAGACACCAAAGGAATTTTGCGATTGCACCAGTTTGATAAGCTAGAAATTGAATCGTTCACATTGCCAGAACATAGTCTTAATGAACAGAACTTTATTGTGGCAATTCAAGAGTATTTAATGCAATCACTTGGGCTCACATATCAAGTGGTAGAGGTGTGCACGGGTGATATGGGAGATCCAGATGCCAGGCAGGTTGATATCAACACTTGGATGCCTGGGCAAAACAAATATCGAGAGACCCACACTTCAGATATGATGACCGACTACCAGGCGCGTCGTCTAAAAACCAGGGTAAAGCGCTCGAGTGGTGCAACAGAGTACGTCCATATGAACGACGCCACTGTCTTTGCCATTGGCCGCACCCTTATTGCTATTATGGAGAACTACCAGCAAAAAGATGGCTCAATTAAGGTGCCAAAAGTGCTTACGCCATATGCTGGATTTGAGCTCATTTCAAAGTAACAGATGGGAACATAATGTTTGGATTATTTGGTGATTTAAATGCGCGTGAAGTAAAGAAGCTCCAGCCTGTGGTGAAGCAGATTAACGCGCGTGAATCTGAAATTGAACAGCTGACTAAAGAGCAGATGCAACAGCGAGTTTCTGAGCTAAAAACCCACGTTCAAAAAAGCATAGATGCGGTGCTTGGTGATGAACACGAGGCCGAGTTACTACCCGATGAAGACGCCAAGGATCAGTGGCGAGCGGACCGAGTCAAAAAGGTGGAACGAGAAGTCCTAGAAGAGGTTTTGATAGAAGCGTTTGCCTTAGTGCGTGAAGCAGCCAAGCGAACCTTAAAAGAACGGCATTATGATGTGCAATTAATCGGTGGTATGGTGTTGCACCAAGGCAAAATTGCCGAAATGAAGACTGGTGAGGGGAAGACCTTAGTAGCTACGCTACCCGCTTTCTTAAACGCTCTAACTGGCAGCGGGGTGCACATTGTCACGGTTAACGATTATTTAGCCAAGCGTGACGCGGCTTGGATGGGTCAAATTTACCATTATCTGGGGCTATCTGTGGCTGCAATTGGTCATGAAGCATCGCTACTCTATGATCCTCTGGCAAAAAAGAAACTAGACAAGCAAGCAGAGTCAGAAGCCGAAGAGCAGGGCTTGGTCTATACTTCAGACGACTCGCCGCTTATCCCGACCAATCGTAAAGAAGCCTACGGCGCAGACATTACCTATGGTACGAACAATGAGTTTGGGTTTGACTATTTGCGTGACAACATGGCTCAACATACAGATCAAATGGTACAGCGAGATGTACACTATGCCATCGTAGATGAGGTAGATTCAATTTTAATTGACGAAGCCAGAACCCCTCTCATTATTTCTGCTCCAGCTGAGGAGTCTACTGGCGAGTATCGGCGTTTTGCCAAATTAGTGACAGGGCTTGAGGCCCAAAAGCATTACACAGTGGATGAAAAATTGCGAGCAGTCAGCTTAACCGATGCCGGTATGGGCAAAATGGAAGAATTGCTCGGTATCAAGAATATTTACGAGGCGGGCGGGGTAATGCTGGTACATCACTTGGAAGAAGCGCTCAAAGCAGAAGTGCTGTTTCAACGTGACAAAGATTATGTGGTGCGTGACGGTGAAGTCATTATTGTAGATGAATTTACCGGCCGCATGATGCCGGGGCGGCGCTATTCTGAAGGGTTGCACCAAGCTATTGAAGCTAAAGAGGGGGTAGAGGTTAAGCAAGAATCGTTAACCCTGGCCACTATTTCGTTTCAAAACTTGTTTCGTTTGTATCACAAGCTGGCTGGTATGACGGGGACTGCCGCCACAGAAGCGGAAGAGTTTCACAAAATTTATAAGCTAGATGTAGTAGAAATTCCGACCAATGAACCAAATCAACGGGACGATTCACCAGATCAGATATATAAAACCTTAAACGGCAAGTTTCAAGCGGTCATCGCCGACATAATGAGCCGCCATGAAAAAGGACAACCGGTGTTGGTGGGCACAGTATCAATTGAGAAAAACGAACTCTTATCCAAAGCTCTTAAACAGGCAGGTGTTGCTCACGATGTATTAAATGCTAAAAACCACGAGCAAGAAGCCCACATTATTGCCAAAGCAGGACACATTGGGTCAGTGACCGTGGCTACCAACATGGCTGGTAGGGGCACCGATATTAAGTTAGCCCCAGGTGTAGCTGACCTTGGGGGTTTGCACGTTATTGGCACGGAGCGCCATGAGTCACGCCGTATTGACAATCAGCTTCGAGGGCGCACTGGTCGCCAAGGTGACCCTGGTACTACCCAGTTCTTTATATCGATGGACGATGATTTGATGCGTATTTTCGGAGGCGATCGCCTAAAATCAGTCATGACCACCCTGCGCATTCCCGAAGATCAACCAATTGAGCATGGCATGATTAATCGCGCCATTGAGGGAGCGCAGAAAAAAGTAGAAGGCCACAACTTTGATATTCGCAAACACCTAGTTGAGTATGACGATGTGATGAATAAACATCGGGAAGTTATTTACCGCCGTAGGCGCAGAGTGCTTTTGGGTGCAGAAAGTCAAAAAGAAGAAATTTTAGAGCTCATTGCAGATCTTTGTCGTAGTATTTTTGAATCTCGAATTGAGGCTGGGGTAAATACCAGTGAAATTGGAGCAGAAATTGAGCGGACATTTGGGGTAAAGCTGCAGGGTGAAATTAGTTTAGATGCCGTAATGCACCAAATTCATGCCTACTACGATCAAAAAGAAAAAGGGGTGGGCGCAGATACCATGCGCCTAATTGAGCGCTCTATTTACTTGCAAGCTATTGATTCTGCCTGGATTGATCACTTAACCTCTATGGACCATCTACGGGACGGCATTGGGCTTAGGGGGTATGGGCAGTACGATCCGCTAGTGGCCTATAAACAAGAAGCCTACCAGATGTTTCAGCGGCTACTAGATACTATTGAACAGCAGGTAGCCCAAACTATTTTGCGAGTGCAAGTTGTACAACAGGCACCCGCACAGCCAAAGCAGGTAGTGATGCGCGGAGCCGAAGAAGCAGATTCGGAACATGTATTTGAAGAAGTGGCTGCCGAAGAGAACTCTACCGCTACATCAAGCCCGGTAAAGGCATCATTAAGTGAAAAGGCAGAGAAGGTACAGCGATTAATGGTTGCGAGCGAAAGCGAGCAACTACAAGCGAAGAAGGGCGAAGCCGCTGCTCGTTTGATGGGTAATCAAGCCCAGTCTCGAGACAAAGAAGTGGTATCTAAATCACCCAAAGTTGGCCGCAATGACCCTTGTCCATGCGGGAGCGGTAAAAAATATAAAAAATGTCATGGAAAATAGGTAAAAAGCAGTTTTTATGGAAAATTCCGTCCAATTAGATAATGCCATCAAATGGAATAGTAAGGTTAAGATAATAGTATCAGATGTCGATGAAACGATTGCTGACTTGTTTCTGCCAGCTTCTTTGGAAGTGATTGAAGAACTTAATATGCTCTTGAGCGAGGGTAAATCGATTGTCTTTGTGACTGGGGCTGGTCTGGAAAGTGTCAGAAAAAGGATTATTAATCTGATGGATCCAAAGGTTAGGAAACAAATTCTTATAAGCCATTGCAGCGGAGCCGAAGTAATTGGGTTTGATGAGGTCGGAGAGCTTCAACAAGAACCTCACTATAGCACATATGATAAAGCCTTAACCCAGCATCAGAAAGATCAATGGCGAGATATTGTAAAACAGATCATTTCAGAATTCAGACTTGAGATTCATCCACCCTTGCCGTTGGAGCAGTTCGAGGAATTATATGGAAATCACCCTCTTACCGTGATGTATGAAGATCGGGGTCCTCAGATTACGTTAGAGTTTGTTAATGCCTATAATTTGCGGACAGAGCAGATAGAAGAATTAAAAAATCATTTACGGAATTTCGACATGGCAGACCTAAGAATTCCAGTTATGGAACGAGTTAGCCAGTTGCTCGAGGAAGAGAATATACCGATCACACCTCGTTTGGGCGGTATGTTTGCTCTAGATCTGGCGATCAAAGGTGTCTCTAAGACAACTCCAGTGCAATTCATTCTCAATGATCAGGAAGTTTTGAAATCGATTGGGATGAACAGGCATGATATTTCAGATTCCCAAGCTATTGAAGTATGGGGAGATAAATTTTCTGTTCTCAATGGTGGGACCGATAGACACATAAGTGAAGCTCTCTCGCCGTCAGTTCGTTCTATCGATTTTAGAGGTGAGAACCCGGAAGAATTTTTGCCTGGTTATAATATTGTTCTTTGGACAGGCAACAAGCGTTTATGTGAAGGATTACTAGAGTATTTGCAATCAAGAGCGTTATCAGTTTGATGTATGGCAAACTATCCAATAACGTTTCAAAAATGTCATGGGAAATAGTATTGGACTTAAGCGAAATACCGTTAAGCTTCATAACTATTCTTCGGAATGGCCTAAATTATATCAATATGAAGCAGATAGTATTAGAAAAGTTCTAGGGAATGTTGTTGTGGGTATCGAGCATATCGGTAGTACATCTGTACCAGGAATGTTGGCTAAACCAATTATTGATATAGATGTAGGTATCAAAAGAATGTTATTGGCGAAGAGATGCATTAGACCATTGGAGACTCTTGGTTATGTTATGGCTGATATTGAGAAGACGAGAGATCATTGGATACTATCAAAGCGTAAGGACGAAACGGTAACTCACCACCTCCATTTAGTAAAATATGGTGGTCGAAGATGGAAACGAGATTTGGAGCTCCGTAATTTCTTAAGAAGTAACCCAGCGCTTGCAGAGGCTTACTGTTTGGTTAAAAAAGAACTTAGTAAAAAATATCCTAATGATCGTTTTCAATATACATATAACAAAGGATTATTCATTCAACCGATATTAAAATTAGCTAGAACTATTCAAAACTAATTGCCCGAGAAATGGTCGGATTGATTTTTATTGGAGAATTTGACTGAAAATTTGAATATGCGCGTTTCGCCATCCTGGCTTTGGATGGTTTCTGTTTTGTGCTGCTGACGATACTCAATCAGCTCCTCAGATAATATTTCCTTAAGGGTGGTTATTTCATCTCGATTGACTTTAATTTCTTGAACCAATTTTTGATTGGCTGCCTGGCTATATACTTCGTTTAATATCTGTTTTTTACGACTGATCACCACTTTTGCCTCTTCAGATACTTCAGGGTAGAGCGGGTCACTTTCTAGAGCGTCTTTGAGCATTTCCTTAGCTGTTTTAATTTCTTCCTGCAGTTTGTCTATTTCTGCCATGCGCTTTTGAATCGCGGTCACTTCCATGCGTGCTCCTGCTATTTGTGTTACAATGTTGATACTATACATAAAATTTTGAGTAAATACTAAGATACTAATGAATCGCGACCAAGCCCTACAATTAGTTACTGACTGGGTTAAAAACCAAAACCTAGTCAATCATATGCTATGTGTAGAGGCAGCTATGCGTTTATATGCTCAAAAATACAATGAGGATGTAGAGGTATGGGGTATAGCGGGACTGTTACATGATGGAGATTGGGAAAAATACCCACAGGAGCACCCACAGCAGATTATAAAGCGGTTGAAAGAACTAGGGGCTGATGAGCGTATTATTCATGCTATTAATGCTCATGGTGGTAAGGATGTAATTGTGCCAGAAACCATAATGGACAAAGCTTTGTTTGCATGTGATGAGCTGTGTGGATTTGTGGTGGCAGTAGCACGCATGCGACCAGATAAATTAAATGGGATGGAAGCAAGCTCGGTCAAGAGAAAGCTTAAAGATAAAGCATTTGCGGCCAATGTGCGCCGAGAAGACATTTATCATGGAGCAGAGCTTCTTGGGGTGGATCTTGATCAGCACATTCAGGCAATTATTGAAGCGATTCAACCGTTATCAGCAAAGCTATTTGTATGAAAAAGATTGTTTTTATGCTATTGGTGTTGGCTGCTCTTGCTCTTGGTACTATATGGTTGGTCTGGAACCAAAGTACCAAACCAAATCCAGTGGTGCAGACTATTGAAGTGGTGCCGACACCACAACCTTCAACGCCTCCACCTGCAATGATCCCAGTACCTGCGCCAGTGGCACCTCCAGCTCTTTCTCCGAGCACTGCAATTAATCAGTTAGTTGACTCCATTGATCATGAAGTCCCATTTACTCCGCAAGCCCCCAGCGCTAATTGGGATGCATTTCATGAGGAAGCCTGTGAGGAAGCATCGACCCTCATGGTATGGCATTATTTTATGAAAACCAAGGTGGGTACTACCGATCAAGTAGAGCAAGAATTATCAGATGCCGCTACGTGGGAGCGAGCAAATGTTGGTACAGACGTCAGTATTCCTGCCTCGGATGTGGTAAAAATGTTACAAGGGCATTTTAAGCTTGATGCAGCACTGATGCAGACAGTCAGTGTGGCGGCATTCAAAAAAGAGCTGGCTCAAGACCATTTAATTATTGTGCCGGCCCAAGGTCAATTTCTGAAAAACCCCTATTATAAACAACCAGGTCCTCGCTATCACATGTTAGTAATTCGTGGCTACGATACGTCAGGGCAACTTATTACCAATGATTCAGGCACAAAACACGGTGAGAAATACTTGTATGATCCAGATGTGCTAATGAACGCTATTCATGATTGGAATGGGGGAGATGTGGAAAATGGGGCAAAAGTTGCTATTGTAGTGACTGGACTCACAAAGTAAGGAACTAACATGGAACATCACAAAGTAATTATTCTTGGCTCTGGCCCAGCTGGTTTAACGGCAGCTATATACGCTGCCCGAGCTAGTTTAAAACCACTGGTTATTAGTGGATATGCACCGGGTGGTCAATTAATGTTGACTACTGAGGTAGAAAACTTTCCCGGAATTAAAAGCGTTCTTGGTCCAGAGCTCATGACCACTATGCGAGAGCAAGCAGAAAGCTTTGGTACCACGTTTATAGATAAAGATGCCACTAAAATTGATCTGTCGAAGCAGCCATTTATGGTAGAGGCAGAAGACCTGCAATTTAGCTGCGATGCTTTGATTGTGGCTACAGGCGCCTCTGCGCGCTGGCTCAATGTACCAGGGGAGCAGGAACATGTTGGTAAGGGGGTATCCTCATGTGCTACCTGTGACGGGTTTTTCTTTAAAGATAAAAAACTGATTGTGGTAGGTGGAGGTGACTCTGCTATGGAAGAGGCGCTGTTCTTGACCAAGTTTGCTTCTGAAGTACACATTGTGCATCGCAAAGCCGAGTTTCGAGCTAGTAAAATTATGCAAGATAAAGTGCTTAATCATCCCAAAATTAAAGTGATATGGAATAGCGCAGTAGCAGAAATAAAAGGAGAGCCAAGTGTTTCTTCGGTGATTTTAGAAAATGCTGTAGATCATACCAAAAAAGAGATGCCAATTGATGGAGTATTCATTGCCATCGGACATATTCCTAATACCAAAATCTTTGCTGGTCAATTAGATACCGATGAGCTTGGGTTTCTCAAAATCCATGACGATACGCTCTCGAACATTGAGGGTGTGTTTATTGCTGGAGATGTGTACGACCATCGCTATCGTCAAGCCGTCACTGCTGCGGGATCTGGTTGCAAAGCGGCTATTGATGCGGAAAAATACCTCGAGATGAAAACGGCATAACGATAGTACTAGGCTTTTTGAGATATAGTCAAAGGGGTGATAGAATAGATCGCAGAGGTATTACTTTGTGCTGACTGCGAACATATTGAATGATTATGTGCAAAAAGCGATGATTATTGCGAGTAACACGAGCAATAACAGCTCATTACGACATGACTGCGAACAAAGAGAGCAGCCGTCAAAATGTGGCGAGTTATATTACGAGCTTCGTGGAGTGAAGAGATGATTGTTGCGAACGAAGTGAGTAACTACAGGGCGGAGCCATGATCGAGTTTATTCACGTGACTAAGAAGTACGGTGATCGGGCAGCGGTGTCTGATCTGAGTTTTTTTATTGATCGAAATGAATTTGTAACGCTGGTTGGACCTTCCGGATCAGGCAAATCAACCTTAATTAAGCTATTAATTGCCGAGGAAAAGCCAACCAAAGGGCAAATTGTAGTAGCAGGCCGAGATATTACCACGCTTTCTTCACGCGAGCTGCCATACTACCGCCGAAAGATTGGGGTGGTGTTTCAAGATTATCGGCTATTGCCACACAAGACCGTCTATGAAAATGTAGCCTTTGCCTTAGAAGTAAGTAATGAGTCAAGTACTGAGCTGAAAGACAAAGTCCCACCGATTTTAGAGCTTGTGGGTCTTAAGGATAAAAGCAAAAGTATGCCCGATGAGCTTTCTGGTGGTGAGCGTCAGCGAGTATCTATTGCAAGAGCGTTAGTGCATGAGCCAAAGCTACTGATTGCAGATGAGCCCACCGGAAATCTTGACCCTATTAACACCTGGGAGATTATTGATTTGTTGTTTAAGATCAATAAAAAAGGGACCATAGTAGTGCTGGCTACCCATGACAAAGAAGTAGTAGATGCTCTGAAGAAACGGGTTATCACACTGCGCGATGGGAAAATTGTGGCAGATCAAGCTAAAGGTAAATATATTTTATGAGTAAGGGGTAGGGTACCTATATGGGCCGAGCGTTTTTACGAGTAATTAAAATGGGGTTAGTCGATTTTTGGCGAAATCGGTGGCTTTCTTTAGCCGCTACCGTGATGATGGCCATGACCATTTTTACCATTGCGCTGTTTGTATTGCTCAATGTCTCTATTAATCAAACTGCCAAAACTCTTCAGGATAAGATTGATATTGCGGTTTATTTTAAGAATGAGGCTCCGGACAATCAAATTTTTGAGCTGCAGAACTTATTAAAAAGTAGAGACGATGTTAAAGAAGTGCAATATATTTCACACGAAGAGGCTTTGAAGCGTTTTCGTGATCGATCAAAGTATCGCAACACCGTTCAAGCCCTGTTGGATCAAGGGTTTGGCAGTAAATTGCCGCGCAGTCTTTCGGTTAAAGCCACTGATCCAAAGTATTTGGATGCCATCGCCGCCTTTATTCAGCAACCACCGTACGACACCATGATCGAGAGTATTAGTCATCAAGAGACTAAGGCATTGATCGATAAATACATTCAGACTACTAACTTTGTTAAACAGACCAGCCTCATTCTGAGCATACTGTTTACTGCTATTGCTATTCTCATTATCTATAACACCATTAGTATGACCATATTCACGCGTAAGGAAGAAATTGGCATTATGCAACTGGTTGGGGCTACAGCCTGGTACATTAAGTTCCCATTTATTCTTGAGGGAATGATGTATGGAGCACTGGCCACTATTATTACCACCATTGTTCTTTTGGCAGGTGTCAGAGGTGCAGCACCCTCTATTACCAACTATATTAATAGTCCTGGATTTGATTTTGAACAATTTTTCCTGGTTTTTTTACCACTCATTACCGCTCTCGAGCTTTTAGTTGGAGTAGTCATCGGGGGATTGTGCAGTTATTTGGCAGTGCGAAAGCAGCTTAAATAGATGCCGCTGTTGAGCTTACAGAGGCTTGAATATATAACAAAAAGTCTCTATACTAGATGCACACTACAGGGAGGGGAATTAATGCGTTCTCCATTTGGATCAAAAGGGACATTGGCGGTCATCATTATGATCAGCTGTATTTTGGGTACTCTGATATTTCCACCTGCGGCCTTTGCTGATTTGAAGAGCGAACTACAACATAAACAAGATCTGTTAGCAGCTATTGATAAGCAAAATAAAGATAAGGCAGCCGCTCAAGCTACTGCTACTGCACTTAAAAAAGAGATTGGCTCCTTAAATACCAATATTGTGACCACGCAAAACACTATCGATGCCATGAGTAAAAACATTGCTCAGATGGCACGGGATATTGAGGCTATTACGCACCAGATTACCGATAAAGAACAGCAAATCGCCGTAGAAAGAAATAATCTTGAGATAGCGCTCAACCATATGTATATCGATACAGAAGCAAATCCGATTCTCACTTTTTCACAATCGAATACCATTTCAGAAACCGTCTCCGATTTACAGAGCTATCAATCTATTGAGACCGAGATTGCCAGAAAAGCAGATGAGATAGAACAACTAAAGCTTGCGCTTATAGCGCAAAAAACCGATTTGGAAAAGAAGCAGGCCGGTCTGCAACAAGTCCAGGCTCAACAGCGCCAGCAACAACAAGCTCTCAAAAACCAAGCTGAACTAAAAAATAAGCTGTTGTCTGATTCTATTTCGTCAGTGGCTCAACTTAATTCGACTATCTCAGACTATCAGAGCCAATTACGAGTTGTAGATGGTGCAATCGATAGATTTTTGGCAGCTCTGAAAGCAAACGATGGCTATGTGGCGGCAGCTGGAGATTTTGTGGTGGTTAATAGCCAGCCATGGCACTTTTATCAAACTGACCCACGCTGGGGTAGCATTGAGCTCAGTCCAGGAGTCGGTGCAGATGATAGCATGTCGCGATACGGATGTCTCATTACCGCTGTCTCCATGGTTGGGGACTATTATGGATATCATTATACCCCAGGTGATGTGTTAGCAAAATTGCAAAAGACCGGTGGGATGTTTGGTGATTTATTGAGTTGGTCAGGGGTGACAAACGTATTTGATAATAAGCTTGATTTTGTGACAGGTGGACGTGAACCGTTTAACGCCAGATTAGCAGATGCCATGTTGTCGAATGGGCACCCAGTTATTGTGCGGGTTAACCCGCCCAATAGTGACGGTTTTCATTACATTGTGGTCAGCGGCAAAACTACAGATGGTAAATATACCGTTGAAGACCCTTATTTTCAGAGTGGCCGAGTCTACCCCGGTTCGTGGATTGATTTCATGGCACGACTGCAACCAGTGTAAGGGTTTTCTAGAGTAGCAAAATTGTGATATAACTACTGGTACAGTGAACAGACTAACAAACGCATTTTTATCTCGCGGATTCATTATTATAGTGGCCTTAATCGGGGCCTTCCTTTTTGGTTTTGGTACATCGAGTAGCCTAAATCACGGTTGGATTGGGCAAGAAGTAGTAGCCTATACCTTGGGTGGCAACAAAGCCAAAGCCCCTAATTTTGATCTATTTTGGAATACATGGAACCTCGTTCATGCAGATTATGCTGGCTCTATCGATGACCAAAAACTGGTTTATGGGGCAATCAAAGGCATGGTCAGCGGCCTTGATGATCCATATACGGTATTTTTCGAGCCAACAGAGGCAAAACGCTTTGCTGAAGATGTAGGGGGCAAGTTCTTTGGTATTGGCATTGAAATTGGGATTAAAAATAAAGCCCTGACCGTTATTGCACCGCTCGATGATACTCCAGCCTCAAGGGCAGGGTTGAAGAGTGGGGACATTATTATCAAAATTGATAATAAAGACACTGCTAACATGACCATTGCTGATGCAGTGAACAAGATTCGTGGTGATAAAAAGACTGCGGTCAAACTGACGGTAGTGAAAGCAGATTCAAGCGATATTAAAGAGCTATCAATCGTACGCGATACCATTACCGTCAAATCTGTCAAATGGGAAGTAAAAGGCGATGGAATTGGATATGTTCGCGTTACTCAATTTAGTGATGACACCAAAGATTTATTGCAGCAAGCTCTAAAAGACCTGAATACCAAGCATGTGAAAGGCATTATTCTAGATTTACGTAATAACCCTGGCGGCTATTTACAAGGAGCTCAAGATGTTGCCAGCATGTTTTTGGATAACGGGGTGGTGGTTTCTGAACAAGGTAAGGATGGCCAAAAACGAGATCTCTATACTACTGACAAACCACTTGTTCCAAGTCTTCCTCTGGTGGTGCTTGTCAACGGTGGTTCTGCTTCATCCTCAGAAATTGTAGCCGGCGCCATTTCTGACCATGGTCGTGGCAAATTGGTAGGCGAAAAGACTTTTGGTAAAGGCAGTGTGCAAAATCTGAAAGATTTGCCAGGAGGATCAACGTTGAAAGTGACCATTGCAAAGTGGCTGACTCCAAACGGGCGCGCTATTAACGGTCAGGGAATCACGCCTGACGCCGTGGTAAAACTAAGCGACGACGATGAGAAAGCGGGCAAAGATCCACAGCTCGATAAAGCGTTAGAATTAGTAGGGCAGAAGAAATAAATGCAGGTCATACTTGTAAAAGATGTACCGGGTTTAGGTAGTACTGGTGAAATGCATCAGGTAAAAGACGGCTACGGGCAAAATTTCTTATTACCCCGTGGTCTGGCAACTCTGCCTGGCTCAAAAAGTGCGCTAGATTTACAAAAACAGGCACAAAAGAGCACCAAGGCCAAAGAAGAACATAGTAACCGTTTGGTAGAGCTATCGCAAAAATTCAAAGATACGGTGATCAAACTAAACGCCAAAGCTGGATCAAATGGGCAACTGTTTGGTAGTGTTGGCCCAGCCCAAATTGCTGCAGCACTCAATATTCCAAAACAGCATATTACTATGGATCAGCCAATCCGCTCTGTGGGGAAACATCGGATTCATTTACGGTTTGGTCCAGAGCTTGATACTGTTGTAGAAGTGGAAATTGAGCCAGAGGCCTAATTAGTATAGGCTAATAGAAGGAGGGGTGATTTGGAGCAACCAAACCAATCTAGTGCTACAGATGAGATTGAAAAACCATGGGATGTCCCTGTAGAGGGGTCTGTGGCTACTCCTATATCTTCTGAAAGTACGGCCGCAAAACCGGATCAGTCATTGCTTGGGTTAAAATCACAACCCCCCTTAGGTACTTCTCCTGTAGTCAGAACAGAACCTGTCGCAGCCGCACCACTTCCTGCGCCACCTTCTCCGAGTGTGTCTGTGCCAACTCGAGCAGGCATATCATGGGGCAAATGGTTCGCCATAGTAATGATCGTAATTGTGATTGGTGTGGTAGTGGTAATTGGCTTAGTATTTGCAGATGATCGAGGTCTATTACCAACCAATTTGAGCCCACGGCTGGCATTTTTGCCACTGTCGCAAATGTGGGGAGGTTTGTCTGCAAAGCCAGATTTAGCAGCAACATATGCTGCTAACGCGTTGCGGAATAAAAATTATTTCAATATTAACGGTACGTTTTCTGGGTACGCTGGTTCACTAACCAGTGCAGATGTATCGAGCCCGCCAGACACCGCAGTTATTGATCCCTTAGCAAAGTCAGGTAGTTTTACTCTGCTGGCATCTACCCAAAATTATAGCTTAACGTTCTCAGCAGATGACAGCGGTATCATTGTTCGTAGTCAGTACCGGGTAATTGATGGCGAGTTGTATACTGCCCAGTTTTTTGGTTCTGCCTCAGACACCACTTCTCCAGATCAAGATTTGTGGATCGATGCAGGTAAAGCACCTACTCTGACTCCAGATACGTTGAAGCAACAACTAACCAACCTGCTGGCTAAATCTGACTTTGTGGCTGCCGAAAAGGTTGGTAGTGAACGGGCGTACCGGTTTCATTTAGCAATTAATGCTTCAGATGTGGCAATCTCTACGGTGTTGCCACCAGCCTCGCCCTGGAAAAGTAGTAATGGCTCGCTTGACATCTGGATATCTCGATCAACCGGTCTGCCAGTTAAGATTGAAGCCAAATTGACTGAGAGTAGCGCTAAAAGGCACATTGCAATTCAAGCGGTGTTTAATCAAAACGCCAAAGCAGAAAGTTTTACTGTTCCAACCAATATTGTTGATCCAAACGTTTTTAACACCCCGGACCAAATTCGTAAGAAAGATTTGGCTCAAATCCAATCTGCCCTAAACAAATATTATTCAGAAAAAGGCAGTTTCCCCACTGCTTCTGTGATTGAACATACTGATGCTCCAAGTGGAGTACTTAAATCGGTGCTCGTGCCAGTATACCTCGATGCCATACCAGTTGATCCGGATCCGTCGCATTATTATGGCTATGTTTCAGATGGTACCACCTACGAATTATCAGCTGTGCTAGATGATGCAACGGACCCAGAAGGAACAAAGCTCGGGGCCATTACGCTTTATACGCTTAAAGGTGGCAAACCGTAATTGACAGAAACGAAGCTCAGAGGTACTGTAGGAAGATAAAGAGAAGGAGTTCTATATGTTTCAATGGATTATTATCGCCATTATCGTGGTACTCGTATTGTGGCTAGTCAGCGCCTACAACAAGCTGGTGACGCTGCGTACCCGGTCTGATGAAGCATGGAGTGACATTGATGTGCAGCTTAAACGCCGTTATGATCTTATTCCAAACCTGGTAGAAACGGTTAAAGGGTATGCCAAGCATGAAAAAGATTTGCTGGAGAAAGTTACCGAAGCCAGAACTGCAGCTATGGGAGCAAAGTCTACAGAAGATCGAGTAAAGTCAGAAAATATGTTGAGCGACACCTTAAAGTCGCTCTTTGCCGTATCAGAGAATTACCCAGACCTAAAGGCTAATGAGAATTTTGCCAAACTCCAGGATGAGCTAGCAGACACGGAAAACAAAATTGAAGCAGCTCGTCGTTTTTACAATGCCAATGTACGTGATTTGAATATCAGTATCCAAAGCTTTCCTTCAAATCTAATTGCTAATATGTTCAAATTTGTCCCTAAAGAGCTCTTTGAAGCCGCAGCAAGCGAAAAAGAACCAGTGGCGGTTAAGTTTTAGGTTCAAATAATAAAAGAAGGGCGAGTAATATACTTCTTACTCGCCCTCGGCACTTAGTACTCTGTATTATGCCAACTAGCATTGTGCTCGGCTGCGATATCGACCTGCTCATCGATAGTGCTTTCCCCCCCACTCGATGTCCATAAAGGAATGTAGCGGAATAGTAGCGCTCCCTGTACCACGGGATTGAATTATCATTCCAACCATACTGATATCCGCGTTTCCACTCGAGCATCGCTTCAGGTGTACCGACCTCGATAGGGCAGCCAGGATTATGACCATCGATCTCAGTCGGACGCCAACAATACTGACAAACTACTTCAGCCATAATTACCCTCCTGTTTTCACAGAAGGATAATCTGACCAGTTCAGAAAAGAACCTTCTATGATTTGTTAATAATCGCATTATATCTATAATTATAGATTTGTCAATATATTGCAAGCCAAATTAAACTAATTGCTAATGATGAGCTAAACGCCGATAGGCATGGGACGTTTAGGGTTAATATTGTGGTACAATCAGCTCATGCAAAAAGTTGCGAGCTTAATTTTGGAGAACCCCAAAGGTGAGATTTTGTTATATCTGCGGGATAATAACCCTGCTATTCCATTCCCGCATCATTGGGATTTGTTTGGCGGCCATGTAGAGGAAGGTGAATCGCCTGAAGAGGCTCTCAAAAGGGAATTACAAGAGGAGCTGGGTTTGGATGTCAAAAACCACACCTTTTTTAAAGAATATGTGGTAACTACCGAAGATCTAAAGCCAAATCGTAAATTTGTGTACGTGGCACCAATAGCTATGGATGGTGACCAAATAACCTTGCACGAGGGCGAGCGGACGCAGTTTTTCTCGCCTAAGGAAATTTCCACATTAAAGCTAGCCAGTATCCACAAACAAATTTTGACTGACTATTTAAGATCTAAAACTAACTAATTGAACGCTCTAGGCCTATGATTCATTTTTGGGGATAATCCAAGAAAAAGTCTTAGGATGAGTGATAGTGACGCCCTGCCAAGTTTTCAGGTCTAATAAATCTTTATCAAGTGTTACAATGAGCTTTGCCTTTGCTGCAAGAGCACACTCTAACACGCGGTTATCATCTGGATCGCGTTTAATCACCAAGACTTTTTCTGTGGGGTAAACAAGCCGCACGGTTCGTTTCACCGTATTAATAAAATCTTGCTGAGAGTAGCGAGTTAGAATCGGTTTCTCTCGCAACGTTTCAACAAGCTCATTAATTAGATCCGGTGAACTGAATAAATCAAACTCCCGATCAATCAATCGATCCACCAGTTCCTCTGAGAGGCCTGGTCGTAAAAATGCTGCTATGAATATATTGGTGTCAAAAACGACACGAAGATTATCCGAAGTATTTCTCAACATCATCATCGGATTCGATACCGAGTCGTTTGGCAATTTGGTCGCCAATACGACGCAAATCCTTCCACTCTTCTTTTAGGACGTATTGATCGAGCGCTTCCTGGACGAGATGACTGCGAGACCGCTTTGACCGCTTAGCCAGGCGAGTGACTGCCTCCATTTGTTCTTCCGGTAGAGATACGCTCATTATTTTTGTCATAAATACTCCTACCGGTATATTATTAATAATTATTAACTCTGTCAACTGATGAGTGGATGTTTTTATAAGATTATGCCTTTGAAATATGATACAATGAGCTCATATGTACAATCAAATTGATTCAAACAAACGGAAAACCGTGCTTATTATGGCCATATTTTTTGGCATAATGCTGGGGCTTGGATGGATATTTAGCCAGATATATAACACGTCATTCTTTATAGTCCTCGCTGTCGGTATTAGTCTTGTTCAAGCGTGGGTCAGTTATTATCATGGTGATGCAATCGCCCTTGCGTTAAGCCATGCGCAAGCAGTAAAGCGCGAGCAGGCGGTAGAACTGTATCGCGTTGTTGAAAATTTGAGCATTGCTGGTGGAATCCCTATGCCAAAGGTATATGTAATTGATGATTCTGCGCCGAATGCCTTTGCCACCGGACGTGATCCACAGCATGCCTCTATTGCGGTAACCAGTGGTCTCTTAGATAAATTAGACAAAACTGAGCTTGAGGGTGTCATTGCGCACGAGCTATCACACGTAGGTAACCGAGATATTTTGGTAATGTCGGTCACTATGGTTCTCGTTGGGGCCATCGCTATGCTAGCTGATTTTTTCCTACGTTCCATGTGGTTTCGGGGTAGAAATGATCGAGAGGGTGGAAACGCCCTGATGCTGGTTGGTATAGTTCTGGCTATTCTTTCACCGATTGTGGCTAGCCTGATGCAACTGGCAGTTTCACGAAAGCGAGAATACCTGGCCGATGCATCTGGTGCACTTTTGACTCGTTATCCCGAAGGCTTAGCCAGCGCGTTAGAAAAGATTGCTAAGGATAAGGAGCCACTTGAGGTAGCCAATAAAGCCACTGCCATGTTATACATCGAAAATCCTCTGGAAGAGCACGGCGGTTTCTTAAATAATCTTTTCTCAACGCATCCTCCAGTAGCAGACCGTATTAAACGCTTGCGAGATATGACTTCCAATGGATAAGCGTGCTGCAAAAGAGCGGATTCTCAGGTTACGCCAGAGTATTAATCGCTATCGCTATGAATACCATGTGCTTGATAAACTGTCCGTTTCTGAAGCCGCGCTCGACAGTCTGAAGCATGAGCTATCGCAGTTAGAAGAGCAGTATCCAGAGCTTGTGACACCAGATTCTCCAACACAGCGAGTGGCAGGTCGTGTACTTGATGAATTTAAGAAAGTACGGCACCTCGTGCCAATGCTTTCATTAAATGATGCGTTTTCTAAAAAAGAACTTGAAGCGTGGGTAGAACGAGTACAAAAATTAATCCCAGGTCAAAAATTTCAGTATTTTGCTGAACCAAAATTGGATGGTTTGGCGGTATCGCTCGTATATGAAAATAGTCGATTTATATCTGGAACTACTCGAGGAGATGGTAAAGTAGGCGAGGATGTGACCATGAATCTTCGCACCATTGAGTCAATTCCTCTGCAACTTGAATTGCACACTTCTCATGGTTTGTCGCATCACGTGCTGGCAAAGGCTGGAAAAACTCGTATCGAAATTCGTGGTGAGGTAGTAATTAGCCGAAAAGACTTTGCTGAATTAAATAAAATTCAAGCTAAAAAGGGTTTGCCTGCGTTTGCGAACCCCCGCAATTTAGCTGCAGGAAGCATTCGTCAGTTGGACCCAAAGTTAGCTGCCGCGCGTAAGCTAGACTTTGTGGCCTATCAGGTAATAGCACCCGATCTACCTCTTGAGCATCATTCAGATGAGCATGCACTTATTGCTGCATTCGGATTTAAGTCGCTGTCTTCAAAAATCTGCGATGATTTGGCAAGTGTCCAGGGTTTCTTAGATGATTTGCACTAAAAACGTGTTGGTCTAGCCTTTCAAACTGATGGTGCCGTCATCAACATTAACGAAACCGCTCTGTGGCCACGCCTTGGAGTGGTAGGTAAAGCACCACGCTATGCTATTGCTTATAAATTTGCGGCAGAGGAAGTGACCACCAAGGTTTTAGATATTCAAGTGCAAGTTGGCCGTACCGGAGCTATTACTCCAGTGGCCATTATGGAACCAGTGGTTGTGGCTGGCTCTACAGTGAGCCGAGCTACTCTGCATAATGAAGATGAAATTACGCGGAAAGATGTGCGAATTCTGGATACGGTGATTATCCGCAAAGCTGGCGATATTATTCCCGAGGTGGTTAAAGTACTAACTGAACTGCGCTCCGGTCACGAAAAAAAGTTTGTGATGCCAAAAAAGTGTCCGCTGTGCGAATCTGCAATTCATCGGCCAGAAGGAGAGGCCGTAGCTCGTTGTAGTAATCCGAACTGCTTTGGCCAAGAACGCGAGCGCATTCGACATTTTGTGGGTAGGACTGGGTTTGATATTGATGGAGCGGGTGAAGCGGTAATTGACCAACTGTTGGAGAAAGGATTAATTGGTGATCCAGCCGATCTATTTTTCTTGAAAATTGGGGATATTGAAGTGCTTGATCGATATGCCAAAAAATCAGCAGAAAATTTGTACCAAGCTATTAATGCGAGCAAAAAACAAAGCTTAGAGCGGTTTTTATATGCCCTCGGTATTCGCCATGTTGGTGAACAAACTGCCTATGCTTTGGCTCAGTATTTGAGTGAGCACTATGCTGGTGACCTGAAAAGTGTAAATGAGGTTTACAAAGCCTTAAAACAGCTCACAGCTGAAGATTTTGAAGAGATTCCCGACGTTGGAGCGGTAGTAGCACGTAGCATTTACGATTATGTACACAGCAAACCAGCACATAATCTATTCGAAAAATTGTATGTGGCTGACATTAGTCTTGAGATTCCAAACGTTTCAAAACAGTCTGAACCTCTCACCGGCAAGACCATTGTGTTTACCGGAACATTGCAAACTATTACTCGAGAGGAGGCAGAGGCGCGGGTGCGGGAACTAGGAGGCAAAGCCAGTGGTTCAGTTAGTGCGAGTACTAATTATGTAGCAGTTGGTGATGATCCAGGATCAAAAGCACAAAAAGCGCGACAGCTAAATGTGCCTATTCTAAGTGAGGAGGAAGTAATGCGCCTGCTCCATTTGGACAAATGATAATGGGCAATCGCGGATTGCGACTGCCCATTTCTAGAAGTGCGACTAGCGCATGTCTTGCTCGTCTTTGAGCTAGACCTGCACGTCTCCCCGCCAGCGGCATCCTTGAGGCAAGTTGGACCTGGCATCCCGACGAAATCGTCTGGTGGCTGCCTTAATGGCAGCAGCTTGTTGTATCATCCTTGCTGAGGCTTGCGCTCCTTTGAGCGCTGGACGGAGCGGCTTTTGCAGGTAGGACATGAAAAACACTCCTGGATATGAATTTCCTTGGCCCAAATTGTAAAAATAGACCATAGGTATAAAAGATAGTGTACGCTAATTACAGTATCTGAGCAAGATGTTGGTTGAGAGGACAGAGGAGATGTGCTACAGTGTGCCTATGTCTAAGATCAGTCACGATACTACCAAGCACATGGCCCGCCTGGCCAGAATTGCTATTTCTGAAGATGAGATAGATCATTATAGTAATCAATTGTCATCTATTTTAGATTTTGTGGAGCAGCTGCAAGCGGTTGATACGGGGAGTGTTGAGCCAAAGTTGCAAATAAATGGTCTAGTCAATGTATTTCGAGACGATGTGGTAACCAATAAACCAGAAACTGAGCAATTATTAGCTAACGCGCCAATGCAAACCGATGGGCTACTCAAAGTAAAATCGGTACGATCGTAAGATGACCCTTGATTATCTGACATTACAACAAGCCACAAATTTATTAGAGCAGAAGAAGATTTCTTCGGTTGAATTGACCCACCATTATTTACATAACATAGATCAGAAAAACCAAGATCTTGGAGCATATTTGGCAGTATCAGCTGACAACGCACTTGATCAAGCAAAACAAAGCGACCAGCGCCGCGCACAAAGCAAAACTCTAGGGGCACTCGACGGGGTTCCATGTGCTTTAAAGGACGTTATTACAACCAAAGGCACGGTAACTACCGCAGCTTCTAAAATGTTAGAAAATTTTAAACCAGCGTACAATGCCCACGTGACAGAATTGTTAAGCCAAGCTGGCTCAATTATGCTTGGAAAAACCAATCTAGATGAATTTGCCATGGGTACGACCACTGAATACTCAGCGTATACAATAACCAAGAACCCTAAGGACACAACCCGTGTTGCCGGAGGGTCCTCTGGGGGTTCTGCAGCTGCTGTAGCTGCTGATTTAAGCTTATTTGCGCTAGGAACTGACACAGGGGGCAGCATTCGTCTTCCGGCGGCTTGGACGGGGGTGGTGGGTCTTAGACCGACCTATGGCAGAGTATCGCGCCGTGGGGTAATTGCCATGGCCTCATCATTAGATCAAGTCGGGACATTTACTCGATCAGTCAGTGACGCAGCCTATATTCTATCGGTAATTGCCGAGCCAGACCAGCTGGACAGTACCTCGGTTAAGCGCAATGTGCCACTGTATGCCAAACATTTAGAGCAGGATTTAAAAGGAATGAAGATAGGGTTGGTCAAAGAGTTTATTGATCAGGGGGTAGATAAGCACATTAAACAAGCTGTCCTGAAAGCTGTTGAAGACCTGCGTCATTTGGGAGCTCACGTTGAAGAAGTATCACTACCGTTGTCCAAGCTAGCCTTGGCGGTTTACTGCATTATTGTTCCTGCCGAAGTGTCTACAAACCTAGAACGCTATGATGGCATTAAATATGGGTATTCAGCACTATCAGATGCTGCGGAGCAATCATTACTCGATGTCTATATGCAATCACGTTCTGCTTTTGGGTCCGAGGCAAAAAGACGCATTATGCTTGGAACTTATGTGCTTTCGGCTGGGTATTATGATGCATATTACACGCAAGCCCAAAAGGTCAGAGCACTCATTTTTGCTGAATTCCAAAATCTATTTAAGCAATTTGATGTACTTATAGGGCCGGTTTCTCCAGCCATGCCACCAAAAATTGGGGAAAATACTGAAAATCCATTGCAACGTTGGATGGCAGACCTGCTGACAGTACCGGTCAATATTGCTGGCCTTCCTGGTATGTCAGTACCGTGTGGTGAATTCGAAGGTCTGCCTATAGGATTGCAAATAATGGCGAATCAGTTTGAAGAAGAAAAGATATTTAGAGTTGCCTCGTCCTTCGAGGTATTACGGCCATGGCAACACTTGTATCACACAAAGGAGTAACCTATGGGTAAAAGAGCGCAGTTAAAACGTATGGCAAAACAACCACAACTGGCAGATAAAAAATCGGTTATACGATCACTTGAGAAAACAGTACGAGGTCTAAAGCATCCATATGTTTTGGTAGGGATTGTAGCATTTGTGCTGGTTGTAGGATATCCCGTTTTTACGAACTCTGTCTGGTACAAACAGCACGTGGCACATGTTTCAGCTGAAGATTTGAAAGTTATTTCGGCTACACAAGCTACTATTGAGACGGAAAAAGGTACTATTGTATTTGAATTACAAAAAAAAGATGCTCCTAAGACCACTGAGAATTTTATTCGTCTGGCCAGCCGAGGCTACTATAATAATTTGATCTTTCATCGGGTAGAGGAAGGATTTGTGGTTCAAGGCGGTGATCCAAAAGGTGATGGAACTGGAGGAGAAAGTGCTTTTGGCAAGCCTTTTGCCGATGAAATAAATCCAGTTTCGCCCTTGTATCATGGTGGATATAAAGAAGGCAGTGTAGCCATGGCGAATTCTGGTCCAAATACAAATGGTAGCCAATTCTTTATCACCTTGGCGGATCAGCCAAACTTACCACCGAGTTATACTATTTTTGGACGGGTAACTTCTGGTATGGACGCCGTGAAAAAAATTGTCAAAGGGGATCATATGATCAAAGTTGAGGTGAAATAAGATGATATGGTGGTTCTGGCGTAAGCCTAAAAAACCGGCTCATTCAAGGGGCAGTGCGGTCACTCTCAATCAGACCGAAGTGACAGAAAAGTGGGGTGAAGTTACTCAGTTAATGCAGCTTGCTGGGCCTGCCCATTTTCGCCTGGCCGTTATTCAGGCCGATAATTTGCTTGATTTTTGTCTAAAGGCCAAAGGGGTTAACGGAGAAACCATGGGTGAGCGATTAAAATCGGCTCGGGCGCTATTTTCAGCACCTGTTTATGATGCGGTTTGGCGGGCTCACAAGCTACGAAATCAAGTGGTGCATGAGTCTGAGAAGAAATTGATGAGCGGGGATGCTCAGCAAGCCATTAATGCGCTGAAAGGGGCATTGCATGAGCTTGGTGTTTTGTAGCAGAGCGAGTAAATAATGAGTAATTATGAATTAGTAATTGGGCTTGAGGTGCATATTCAGCTGAAT